>R21__coassemble_70_pt1 | contig 82493 bp, 74 predicted proteins | sample R21__metabat2_low_PE_053 | metagenome-assembled genome bin R21 | reverse complement strand
CCGGGAACGGGTTCTCTCTCTTGATGAGCTCGAGAGCCTCGTCATAGCGGCCTTCTTTAGCCATCTGCAGGTAACCCTGGATCGCGATGTGAGCCGGGCAGGCGGACTTACAGGGAGCGGTACCGGACTCATAGGTCTCTTCACGGTTCTCGTCTCTGTAGTTCGGGGTCCAGCGATCCTTCAGCCAGATGTGATCGGCGGGATCGTCACGGAATTCATAGGTCATCTCGGAACCGTCTTTGCACTTCAGCTTCTGGCCAAGTTTGACAGCACCGGCCGGGCAGAACTCGACGCAGCGGCCGCAGGCAACACAGTTCTGCGGGTTGACCTTCGCGGTGTAAGCGGAAGCGGAAAGGTTCGGAGTGTTGAACAGCATGGAGGTACGAAGCGCGTTACAGATCTTGACGTCGCAGTTGCAAAGAGCAAAGATCTTGTCGGAGCCGTCGATGTTGGTCGTCTGATGGACGAAACCGTTGTCTTCGGCGACCTTCAGGATACGCATGACTTCGTCTCTGTCGATGTAGTGGCCGGGCTTCTTGGACTGGACCATGTAGTCCGCCATGTCACCAACGGCGATACACCAGTGGTTCGGGTCATCGGCGCAGCCGACGCCGCGCTCGTGACGCTCCTGACGGCAGGAGCAGGGAGAGACAGCATATTTGCCGTCATACTTGTCGAGCCAGTGAGAAATGTGCTCGATGTCGATGGAGGTGTTTTCAGACTCGATGGCCTTTTCGACGGGGATGACGTGCATGCCGACGCCGGCGCCGCCTTCGGGGATCATCTGAGTCAGACCCATCGCGCCGACACCCATCATAGCGCCGTCGAACGGCTGATAGGTCATGAGTTCGAAGTGCTCTGCCAGCTGCGGATACTCTTCATACCACTCGGCATGTTCGTTGAGCATTTCAGCGATGCCGGGGACGAAGGACTTGATGGAGTACTTTTTGACTTTCTCGGGGTTCTCTCTGTCGAATTCGCAGACACCGAGGTAGCACATCTCTTCAAGAACGTCTTCCAGGTGAAGCTTCTCGAGGTCGGTCTTGCAGCCCATGAGGACAGCGATCTCGTCGAGGGTCTTCGGTTTCCGGAATTCCATCTTCAGAGCGATGTTACCCATTTCCTCGGTAGCGACAGCTTCAAGACCGATGGTGTCATAGTCATGAGCTTTGGCTTTACGACGAACATGAGTGATCATGTTGGTCCAGTCGAGGATGCTCTGTGCCGGATTGTCAGAACCGTAGGTTCCCATACGACCGCCCAGCATCTGAGCTGCGTCGTACTTTCTTTGTTCCTTTTTCTTCGGAATGTTAGGCATAATTTCCCTCCCAAAACAAATATGAATCAATTAATACCTATGAATAGAAATTCACACATTAATTTTAGTGTGACATTGTCAAATATTCAACAAAGTTATCCCATGCTAACCGAGGTTCATAGGATGTCACAAAAACCAGATATTGTGCCATGGCAAAATGTATAGTATAATCCCAGTGTGGTCTGTGGTACGACCAGAGCCAGAACAGACCAGACTTCAATTTGTTGGAAAAGAGCAACGATTCTTATGAAACTTGAACAACTCACGGCCCCTTCCCTTCGGGACCTATTCGTCAAGACCATCCAGGACGCCATCATCTCCGGCGAGCTCCAGATCGGTGAGGTCCTCCCCACCGAACGCGAGTTTGCAGAGCAGATGAATGTCTCCCGTTCCGTCGTCAACAGCGGCCTCAACGAGCTCCAGAACCGGGGCTTCATCGAGATCAAGCCCCGCAAAGGTGCCGTCGTCGCCGACTACATCTACACGGGCAACATCAACACCCTGACAGCCCTTATGGAGTACAAGGGCATCGCCTTCACCAAGGAGTCCGTCCGCTCCATCCTCGAGATCCGCAAGTTCGCCGAGCTCATGGTCGTCGACCGCATCTGCGAGACCGCCACGGAAGAGGATCTCGACGTGCTGGGCAAGCTCCTCGGCGATATGTCGGCGGCGAAAACACCAAAGGAAGCGGCGCTCATCGCCTTCGACTTCTGGCATGAACTCGCCTACCGCAGCGGAGACATCATCGTGCCCCTCGGCATCCAGTCCTTCAAGGCCCCGGTCATCACTCTGTGGGAGCGGTACTGCAAGAAGTACGGCATCTCCGAAATGGTGGAAAACAACCGGCAGCTCTTCGACTACATCGCCCAGCGGGACGTCGTCAGCGCCCGCGCCTGCGTCATCGACTACATGGACAAGTCCATCGAAGGAGACCTCGAGATCTACGACACTTAAAAAGAGCCTGGCATAAGCCAGGCTCTTTGATTTTACTTGTCGAGGGCGGCGATGAAGTTGCCGAGTTTCAGGATGTATTCCTTGTACACTTCGGGGTCGACCTCTTCGCCGATGTAGAAGTTGTGGTCCTTCGGCTGTTCGACCGGGAAGACGTTCCAGATGCCCTTTTCGACGGGTCCGCGGTAGTCATATGCGTCCGGGAACTCCTGCCAGGGTTCGTTCTTCGGATGGAGTGCGGAGGCCAGTGGGACCCGGCCGTCGTTGGGCCGCCATTCGGGGCCATAGTATTTCGAATGCATGCTGCCCATGATGATGGACGAGGAGCGGTGGCGCTCGACCAGGACATCGGTGGGCCACTGGGCTTCGCCGCCGAGGATCGGCTGTGTGCCGACCGCGGCCACGGAGAAGTAATAGACGTTCTTATAGGGCTGGAAATCGCCGGTGAAGCGGTCTGCGCCCGAAGGAGTCAGTTCGTAGAAGCAGTTGTCTTCCTTGCGGCGGAGATATCCGCGGATCTTCTCCGGTGCGTAACGGAGACGCAGCTTGTCGCTGGTGAAGCCGAAGCGGTCGAGGTCGTATTTGTCCGCGTCGTTCTTCGACGTACCACTGTTGATGTTCGCCTTGGAAAACTCCATGAAGTAAGACGTATAGATGTACCCGCCTGCCATCGTCAGAACGGTCGTGCCGTTGTGGGGAGCCGCCAGAGTGAAGACACTGTGGATCCAGTCGCTGTGGCCGCCCTGGAAGAGCGGATGCAGCTGGTCGGCCGGGGTCACGGCCTTTTCCCGTTCATCGCCGTCGATGAGCAGATGGAGCAGGAACCGGATGGTGGCGCCGCCGAAACTGTGGCCGATGAAATTCGCCTTGACCCTCTCCCCGTTCTCGTCGAGCTCGCCCCAGCGCGGGAACATGCCCTCAAAGGTCTTGCCGTACCGGGGATGGTCACAACGCTCCGAATGGGCAATGCCGTAATCGACGGTGCCGCCCTTCAGCATGGCATACAGTTCACAGCAGCGGTCCCACAGACCGGTGAACGGGCCGATGTGAGGAGAGTAACACTCATAGCCCGCTTCTGTGAGGATCTCACGGGCGGGTCCGAACGTGTCCGTCATGTTGTTGTAACCATGGATGAGAACGAACGGGTAATTGTTTGGCATGGCTCTTTGCGAATTCCTTTCTAAAGAATCAGATTCAGGGGAATGTTTCCCCTATTATCGCCCTTTTTGGCGATGCATTCAAGTGGATTTTTTGACAAACCGACACATGCCGAAATGTGTCAAAAACGCCCGGCGGAAAGCCGGGCGTTCGTTTGTTTCAAATGTCACTGAGCCTCGACGAGACGTTTCGTGTCTCTCGCGATGGCCAGTTCTTCGTTGGTCGGGATGACCCAGACTTCGACGGCGGAGTCGTCGGTCGAGATCTTGATCTCCTTGCCGCGGCAGTCATTCGCTTCCTCGTCGAGTTTGATGCCGAGCCAGCCGAGCTCGCTGACGACCGCTTCTCTGGTCGGGATGGAGTTCTCGCCAATGCCGCCGGCAAAGATGATGGCGTCGACACCGTTCATCGCGGCCACATAGGAACCGATGAACTTGCGGATCTGATAGAACAGCATATCGGTGGCAAGTTTGGCGTTCTTGTCGCCCTTGTCCCGGGCATCGATGTTGTCGCGCATGTCGCTCGAGAAGCCGGAGACACCGAGGAGGCCGCACTTCTTGTTGAGGAACTCGGAAGTCTCTTCCGGAGTCCAGCCCTCATGCTGCTGCAGGTACGTCACCGCGGACGCGTCGATGCAGCCGGAACGGGTGCCCATGATGAGGCCGTCGAGGGGCGTGATGCCCATCGAGGTATCGATGCACTTGCCGTCCTTGACCGCGGTGATGGAAGAGCCGTTGCCGAGGTGGCAGGTGATGATCTTCGTGCCTTCGAGATCGATGCCCTTCATCTCTGCGTAACGCTCGACGAGGTACTTGTGAGAGGTACCGTGGGCGCCGTACTTGCGGCACTGATATTTTTCCGCGAGGTCCTGCGGAATGGCGAAGCTGTAGGCATACTTCGGCATGGTGCTGTGGAAGGCGTTGTCGAAGACGACGACCTGGGGTTTCAGGTTGCCGAAGACTTCGGTGCAGGCGTTGATGCCCTGGATGTGGGCCGGGTTGTGGAGCGGTGCCAGCGCGGAGAGTTTGTCGATCTCCTCGATGACTTCCGGCGTGACCATGACGCTCTGGTTGTAGACGGCGCCGCCCTGAACGATGCGGTGGCCGATGGCCGTGATCTCATCGAGGGAGTCGATGACTTTGCAGTCGCCTTCGATGAGGGCGTCCTTGACATAGCCGAACGCGGTGGTGTGGTCCGGAAGGTCCGGGTCCGCCGCATATTCACGACCGTCGAAGGTCTTTCCCTCGATATGGCTGCCGTCGATGCCAATGCGCTCGCAGAGGCCTTTGGCGATGACCTGCTCGTTGTCCATATCGATGAGCTGATATTTGAGGGAGGAGCTCCCGCAGTTGATGACTAAGATCTTCATAATAGTTCTCCATAAGTTATTTTGGTATATCGCGATTGGCTCACCTTATTGTAACAATAAAAGACAGAATTGCAAAGAAAAAACAGACCACAAAAATTGTGATCTGTTTCATGGTGGAGACGATCGGGATCGAACCGACTACCTCTTGAATGCCATTCAAGCGCTCTCCCAGGTGAGCTACGCCCCCACAGGCACGTCCCAGCCGTGGCTGCGACTTTGATATAATATCACGCACTTTACAAAAAATCAACACCTAAATCGCCAATATAAAAAATAATCCTCCGTTGTTAGCGCTCTCTAATTTATGTATAATGAATAAGAATGAAGCTGTACCAACCCTTAGAAGGGAGAAAACAAATGAGCAAGAAGAAAGAATACTCACAGGCGGAGCTCGAATACCTGCGGCTGCTCGGCAAAGAGTACCCGACGGAACAGTCCGCCGCCACTGAGATCATCAACCTCAATGCCATCCTGAACCTGCCGAAGGCCACGGAGCATTTCATGTCGGACGTCCACGGCGAATATGAAGCCTTCGTCCACGTCATGAACAGTGCTTCCGGCGCCATCCGGGAGAAGATCGACGGCCTCTTCGCCAACGAACTGACGGCAGACGAGCGGGACACCCTCGCCACCATCGTCTACTATCCCGAAGAGAAGATGAAAGAGCTGCTGGAGACGGCCGAAGATGAAACGGCGTTCTACCACGAGACCCTCCACCACCTCATCGAGCTCACCCACGTCATCACCTCGAAGTACACCCGGTCGAAAGTCCGTAAGGCCCTTCCCCCGGAGTACGCCTACGTCATCGATGAGCTCATCAACATCGACTTCGACCTTCATAATAAGAAAGAATATTACGATAATATCCTGAATACCATTATTGAGATCGGCAAGGCGCAGGACTTCATCGTCGCGGTCTGCAGCGTCATCAAACGACTCATCGTCGATCGCCTCCACCTCGTCGGCGACATCTTCGACCGAGGCCCCCGTGCCGACATCGTCATGGACGCCCTGATGGAGCACCACTCCCTCGACATCCAGTTCGGCAACCATGACGTCGTGTGGATCGGCGCCGCGGCGGGTTCCCCCATCTGCATCGCCACGGTCCTGTCGAACTCCATCCTCTACAACAACCTCCCGGTCCTTGAGATCGGCTACGGCATCAGCCTGCGTCCGCTGTCTCTCTTCGCGAACGAGTACTATGCCCTCACCGACCTGTCGAGCTTCGCGACCCGCATCCTCGACAAGGAGGAAAAGAAACATACGAAGAACCGCGACCTGCTGCTGACGGCCCGCATGTCCAAGGCCATCACCATGATCCTCTTCAAGCTGATGGGCCAGGTCGTCAAACGCAACCCGGACTTCGACATGATGGACCGCGCATCCCTCGAGCACATCAACTATGAGGACTCCACGGTCGAAATCAACGGGAAAGTCTACCCGATGAAGGACTGCGACTTCCCCACCGTCGATCCGGAAGACCCGTACACCCTGACTCCGGAAGAGCAGGACATGATGAACGAGATGATCAAAGCGTTCCGCGGGTCTGAAAAGCTCCAGAAGCATGTCCGCTTCCTGCTCGACAAGGGTTCCATGTACAAGTGCTACAACGGCAACCTGCTCGTCCACGGCGGCGTCCCGATGAACGCGGACGGCACCTTCAAGGTCTTCAGCTATGAAGGCAAGGAGTACAGCGGCAAAGCGCTTCTCGACTACTGTGACAAGAAGGTCCGTGACGGTTACTTTGCCTCGGACAACGACCCGAACCGTCAGCGCGGTCAGGACTTCATGTGGTTCCTGTGGTGCGGCAAGTGGGCCCCCACCTTCGCCCGGGAGAAGATCACGACCTTCGAACGCCGGTTCATCGCCGACAAGTCCACCTGGACCGAAGCGCGCGACCCCTACTACCAGATCACCCAGACCGCCGAAGGCTGTAAGATCATCCTCCACGAGTTCGGCCTCGACACCGAGTTCTCCCACATCATCAACGGTCACACCCCGGTCAAGACGACCAAGGGCGAGACCCCCATCCGCGGTGAGGGCAAACTCTTCCTCATCGACGGCGGCTTCTCGAAGGCTTACCAGAAGACCACCGGCATCGCCGGATACAGCCTCATCTTCAACTCTCACGGCATGCGGATCTCCGCTCTGGAACCCTTTGAAGGGTTCGAAGACGCGGTCCACTCCAACAAGGATATCTTCCCGGAGACGGTCCTCATGCAGCCGAGCGACCACCGCATCAAGATCTACGAGACCGACATCGGCAAGAAGCTGCAGAAGAACATCGACATGCTGACCCGCCTGATGGATGTTTACCGCCGCGGCATCCTGCCGGAACACCCGGACAAACTGGACTGACAGAAATTGACAACCCTTTGAAAGTACAGTAAAATAACAATAATCTGGGTTTGAAGGAGACTTGACAATGAAAAAGACATCAGACGCCATCGGATTCTTTGGTGGATCGAAACCGGTCGCCTGCCCGCACTGCGGCAAGACCGTCAACATGCAGATGCTCCGCTCTTCGAACGGCATCGGCGTATTCGGCATCAGTGTTCTGAACTACAGACACGACCTGTTCGCCATCTGCCCGGAATGCTCCGCCCTCTTTGGCGTGGACCGCAAGGTCTCCAAAGTCGAAGCGAGAGACACCATGAACCAGTACCTCGACATCCCTGCCGAGAGCCTGACGTTCCAGCAGGTCCTTCCGATCAAAGACTGATTGGCCAAAACCCAATATCGTACAAATCAACCACCGACAGAAGCCGCTGCCGGTGGTTTTTTAAGCGAATAATTTAACCGAATATTTAAACAGAATATTTTTTTATAAAAGCATTCGGTCGAAACTTTACAATTAAACTACACATATGTACATTTTCTGTACGAGGTAAAAATTCCGGAAACGGTGTGCAATGACAGCGATTCTGACAGAATTCTGACATGTGTAAAGAGAAAAAATGGATTACTGTATTGTTTTGTAAAGTGATTTCCTTGTCGTTTTCAGACATTTTAGCCGCATATAGTTCAGATTTGTTTAAGATTGTTTCCTTATATTTGAGCCATAACATACACGAATTGTATTGTTTGTACGATTTGTATTCAGACAAGCATACAACAAGTTTGAGGAAAGAAAAGAAGAAAGAAAGCAGGTATGACTATGTGCGCTATGGAAACCATCAGACATCTCCCCTCCCAGGAAAAACCCTGGATGCAGTTCTTCAGTGAAGAAGCGCAGAAGGCGGAAGTCCCGAAAGAAACGATCTATGAAGCGATCGTCCGCCGCAACAAAGGGTTTGAGGACAATATCGCCATCAATTACTTCGACCGAAAGATCACCTATCGCGAACTGATCGATCGCTCCAACAATGCCGCGGCTGCGTTTGCGTCTCTCGGTGTCAAGAAGGGCGATATCGTCGCCTGCGCAACTGTCACCTTCCCGGAGCCGGTCTATTCCCTCTATGGCCTCAACAAGCTGGGCGCCTCCATCATGACACTCGACCCGCGCCTCACATCCGACCAGATGAAAGAGTTCATCGACCGTTCCGGCGCGAAGATCCTCCTGCTGGTCGACCTCTTCTATGACAAGCTGAAAGAGGACCTTCAGAAGATGGACCTCGAGCAGATCATCATCATCTCTGCCGACACGTCCCTTCCGAAAGCCATCAGGTTCGTCAAGCAGTTCAAGATGCCGGCGCCGAAGATCAAAGAAGAAGGCAACGTCATCACCTGGAACACCTTCGCGAAAAAGGGCAACTCCGATCCGGAGGCCTCCTACACGGCAGCATACGGCGAGAACGACTGCGCGGCCATCACTCTGACCGGCGGCACCACCGGCATGCCGAAGGGCGTCATGCTGAGCCATGACGGCTTCAATGCCATCGCCACGTCCTTTGAGAACTGCGGCGTCAAATACACGAGAGACCAGCGGTTCCTGAACATCATCCCGATGTTCTCCTCCTACGGCATCGTCTCGAGCCTCCATATGCCCTTCTGCCTGGGTCTCGAAGATGTCGTCATCCCGAAGTTCGACCAGGAGAAGGTCGGACACTATGTCAAGAAATATCGCCCGGCCCACACTCTGATGGTCCCGGCGCATTACGAAAAACTCATGAACAGTAAAGAGATGGCGAACGGCTTCGACCTCAGCTTCTTTGAGACGGCCGGATCCGGCGGCGACACCATGAACGCCGGCACCGAAGCCAAGCTCAACGGGTTCCTGAAAGACCACGGCAGCCGCTTCCCGCTGTCCCAGGGTTACGGCATGAGTGAAGTCAGCTCCGCCGGTTCCTGCTACTGCAACGGCAACTTCCGTTCTCTCAGCGTCGGCTATCCCCTGCTCATGAACACCATCTCCATCTTCCAGCCGGAGACCACCGAAGAAGTCGGCTACAATGTGGAAGGCGAGATCTGCATGACCGGTCCCTCCAACATGCTCGGCTACCTCAACGACCCGAAAGAGACCGAAAACGTCATGATCGAGCATCCCGACGGCAAGGTCTGGATCCACTCCGGTGATATCGGCTACATGGATGAAGACGGTTACCTCTACATCAAGGGCCGTATCAAGAGAATGATCACGCCGTTCAACGGTCACAAGATTTTCCCCGCACAGGTCGAAGGCCTCATCGGTCGTCACGACGCCGTCAAGAGCTGCGCCGTCGTCGGTGTCAAAGACTTTGACCACGTCCAGGGTGAATGGCCCGTTGCGTACGTCGAGCTGAAGGAAGGCGCAGACGTCGCTCCTGAGGCAGTTCTTGCAGATCTGAAGGCGATGTATGTCGGTGAACTCGATGACCTCGCCCGCCCGATCGACACGATCGTCCTCGACGAGATGCCGAGAGAAGGCATGGGCAAGATCGCCTACAAGAAGCTTTCCGAGAAGTATAACGCGGAACAGAAAGCTGCCAGAGCGCAGGCCGCCGGCTGATCCGTTCCACAAAAAACTACAGCAAAGAAAAAGACTGCATCGGCAATTGCCGGTGCAGTCTTTTTTCAGGAATATGGTTTCACCGGCCATTGCCGATGGAAACATCATTTCCGTGGTAAGCGCGGGCGCTTAGCCGAAGTATCTCTCCAGAAGGCCCTTGAAGGCTTTGCCGTGACGTGCTTCATCGCGAGCCATCTCATGGACGGAGTCGTGGATGGCATCAAGGCCGAGCTCTTTGGCTTTCTTCGCGAGTTCGGTCTTGCCTTCGGTGGCACCGAATTCTGCGTCGACTCTCATTTCGAGGTTCTTCTTGGTGGAATCGGTCAGGACTTCGCCAAGCATCTCGGCGAAACGGGAAGCATGGTCAGCCTCTTCGAAGGCAGCCTTTTCCCAGTAAAGGCCGATTTCCGGATAACCCTCACGGAACGCGACACGGGACATGGCAAGATACATACCGACTTCAGAGCACTCACCGTTGAAGTTCTCACGAAGGCCGGCTTTGATCTCTTCCGGGACATCGGATGCGATGCCGACGACATGCTCGGCAGCCCAGTTCATCTCTCCGCCCATCTCGTTGAACTTCGAAGCGGGAGCTTTACAAATGGGGCATACGAAATCGGCCGGAAGGGATTCGCCTTCATAAACATAACCGCAGATGCTGCAAACAAATTTTTTCATGGTGATAACCTCCAAAAATAGCATTCAGGACGGGACCTCAATAATGTTCAAGACACCATATTCCTATACCGGTCCGTCCCGTTATATTAATCGTAAAGGTTCAACAGTCAGTTAGTCAATGACAACCGTACAAGTTAGCGTCAGACAACTTTTTGATTTTAAGATAATTGCATAGTTACGCAAAAAACGACCACTTTCGGAAAACCGGAAGCAGTCGTTTTTGTCATTTTTTAATGCAGGTCCGCAACGTTATACGGGACTCAGTCCCCCAGCAGAGACTGGAGAATGGCCAGACCCTTGTCGATCTCCTCGATCGTGATGACGAGGGGCGGCAGGAACCGCAGGACGTTGCCGTGGGCCGTGAGCGTCAGGAGACCGCGGGCGGCCAGTGCCTGAGAGATCTGTCCGGCATCCGCGCCGATCAGTTCGAGGCCGATCATGAGGCCTTTGCCCTTGATGGCTTTGATGTTGCCGGAGCGCATGTTGTGGATGGCTGCGGCGATGTAGTTCCCCTTCTCACGGACTTCCAGCAGAAGCTGGTCATCCAGTTCGGACAGGACCTCCAGAGCCGCGCTGGCGGCGATGGGGTTGCCACCGAAGGTGGAACCGTGGGTGCCGGGGCCGAGGGCTCCGCGGGCCTTCTCGGAGACCATGAAGCCGCCCATCGGCAGACCGCCGGCGATGCCCTTGGCGAAGGAGACGCCGTCGGGCTCGATGTCGTAGTCCTGGAACGCGAAGAGCGTACCCGTCCGGCCGACACCGGTCTGGACTTCATCGATGAGCAGGAGCCAGTCGTTCTTTTTGCAGTACTCGGCGACCGTCTTCACGTACTCTTTGTCGAGCACATTGACGCCGCCTTCGCCCTGGACGAGCTCCATCATGACGGCGCAGACGGTGTCGTCCGCGGTCATGGCGAGTTCGGAGAAGTCGTTGGCCTTGACGTATTTGAAACCTTCCGTGAACGGGAAGAAATACTGGTGGAACATGTCCTGACCGGTCGCGTTCAGCGTGGTGATCGTCCGGCCGTGGAAGGAGTCCTTCAGCGTGATGATGGTGGACCGCCCTTCCCCGTACTTGTCGAAGCTGTATTTCCTGGCCAGCTTGATGATGCCTTCGTTGCCCTCGGCACCGGAGTTGCCGAAGAAGACGGCGCTCATGCCGGTGCGGGTGCAGAGCTGCTCCGCCAGCTTCGCGCAGGGTTCGGTGTAGTAGAGGTTCGACATGTGACCGATCTTGAGCGCCTGGTCGTAGATCGCCTTCGCCCATTTCTCGTTGCCGTAGCCGACCGAGCAGACACCGATGCCGCTCGTGAAGTCGATGTATTCGTTGCCCTCCGCGTCATAGACGGTGGCACCTTTTCCGTGATCGATGGCGATGGGGTTCCGGCCGTAGGTCCCGAGGACGTACTGCTGGTCGAGGGCCATCAGTTCTTTCGTGGTCATGTGTTGTCCTCCCCTCTCCAGACCATGGTCCCGATACCCTTGTGGGACAGGACTTCGATCAGGATGGAATGCGGGATCCGTCCGTCGAGGATATGCGTGCGGGCGACCCCGTTCTTGACGGCGAATTCACAGCACTCGACCTTCGGGATCATACCGCCCTGGAGGACGCCGGACTCCTTGAGTTCCGGGATGTCGTCGAGGGTGATCCGTCCGATGAGAGTGGACTCGTCGTCCTTGTCTCTCAGGACACCGGTGATGTCCGTGAGCAGGATGAGTTTGGACGCGTGGCAGGCGATGGCGATGCGCGCCGCGGCCGTGTCCGCATTGATGTTATAGCACTTGTTGCCGTCGATGCCCATGGCGACCGTCGAGATGACGGGGATCATGCCGCTGCCGATGGTATGGAAGATGACTTCCGGATCGACGTCCTGGATCTCGCCGACGAGACCGTAGTCGAACCCGTCGCCCTTGTCGAGCTTGACCGCCTGGATCATGTTGTCATCCATCCCGGAGAGACCGACCGCTTTACCGCCGGCGTCGTTGATGAGCTTGACGAGGTCCTTGTTGACCTTGCCGCAGAGGACCGACTGAACGATGTCCATGGTCTCTTCATCGGTGTACCGCAGGCCGTTGACGAACCGGCTCTCCTTGCCGGTCTTTTTCAGCATGGCGGAGATCTCTGGGCCGCCGCCGTGGACGACGATGACGCGGACGCCGATGAGGCTCAGCATGACGATGTCGTCGATGACCGCTTTGCGCAGTTCCTCCGAGATCATCGCGTTGCCGCCGTACTTGATGACGATGGTCTTGCCATAGTAGCGCTGGATGTACGGCAGGGCTTCGATCAGGGTCTGGGCCCGCTGTTCCGGCGTGATGTTCACGTGGTTGATGTTGTCGTAATTATCCATAGAGATTCTCTCCTAAAGGCGCATCAGGTCCGATAGTCGCCGTTGATTTTGACATAGTCATAGGTGAGGTCGCAGCCCCAGCAGATGGCCTGTGCATCGCCTTCCTGCATGCGGATGTCGATGATGACCTCCTCCTGCGACAGGATGGCCTTGGCATCCTCTTCCGAGAAGTCGACGCCCCGTCCGTTCTCACAGACCAGGACTTCGCCGGCATCGGAGACGAAGGAGATGGAGACCTTGTCCGGGTCGAAGTCCTCCCCGGAGTAGCCCATCGCGCAGAGCACACGGCCCCAGTTGGCGTCGGCACCGAAGATGGCGGCCTTCGTCAGGGACGAGTTGATGACACTCTTTCCGATGACTTCCGCGGACTGTTCGGTGGCAGCCCTGGAGACCCTGCAGGTCATGAGGTGCGTGGCCCCTTCCCCGTCCTTTGCCATCAGCCGGCAGAGGTACAGGCAGACCGCGAACATGGCCATTTTGAAGGCCTCGAAGTCCTTTCCTTCTGTGGCGATGCACGGGTTCTCCGCAAGACCGTTCGCCATAACGATGCAGGTGTCGTTCGTCGACATATCGCCGTCGACCGAGATCCGGTTGAAGGTCTTGCCGACGACTTCCTTCAGCGCTTTCTGCAGCATCTCGGCGGAGACGCAGGCGTCGGTGGTCAGGTAGCAGAGCATGGTGCCCATCTGCGGATGGATCATGCCGCTGCCCTTGGAGATGCCGCCGATGCGGGCGGTCTTCCCGCCGACCTGGAACTCGTACGAGATCTCTTTCTTGACGGTGTCGGTGGTCATGATGGCGCGGGCGACCGCGTCGGACCCTTCGGCAGACGCCTCCAGCTTCGAGACCAGTTCCGGCAGAGCCGCTTCGATGGCCTCGACATTCAGACGGACGCCGATGACGCCGGTGCTGGAGACGAGGACGTCAGAGGCTTCGACGTTCAGAGCCTCGGAGACCAGCGCCATTTCCTTGCGGCAGGTCTCTTCCCCTTCCGGCGCGCAGGCATTGGCGATAGAGCTGTTGGCGATGATGGCCTGGGCCGTCCCGTTTTCCAGCTGCTCCTTGTCGAGCCAGACCGGAGCCGCCTTGACGCGGTTGGTCGTAAAAACGCCTGCAGCGGCGCAGGGAACGCTCGAGACGATGAGTCCGAGGTCATTCTTGTCTGCGGGCGACGTCGGCTTGATGCCGGCTCTGAGCCCTGCTGCGGAAAAACCCTTTGCGGCGCAGATGCCGCCGGGAATCTGTTTCATATGAATTATCTCCTTAGAAATCGAGCTTGTTGTAGAAGTCGGTGCCCTCGAAGGTGGCATAGTAGTCTTTCGCGGTCTCCGCGCGACGGATGAGGTCGACAGAGCCGTCCTCCTTCAGGAGCAGTTCGGCGCACTTGAGTTTGCCGTTGTAGTTGTAGCCCATCGAATAGCCGTGGGCACCGGCGTCGTGGATGAACAGATAATCGCCCATCTCGATCTCCGGCAGTTCGCGGTCGATGGCGAACTTGTCGCTGTTCTCACAGAGAGAACCGGTGACGTCGTAGACATGGTCACAGGGAGCGTTCTCCTTGCCGAGAACGGTGATATGATGGTACGCGCCGTAGATCGCCGGACGCATCAGGTTGACGGCACAGGCATCGACACCGATGTACTCCTTGTAGATGTGCTTCTCGTGGATCGCCTTCGTGACGACCGCGCCGTAGGGTGCCAGCATGAAGCGGCCCATCTCGGTGTAGATGGCGATGTCGTCCATGCCCGCGGGGACCAGCGTCTCCTCATATGCCTTGCGGACGCCCTCGCCGATGACGAGGATGTCGTTCGGGGTCTGGTCGGGCTTGTAAGCCACGCCGACGCCGCCGGACAGGTTGATGAAAGCGATGTGCGCACCGGTCTCGTTTTTGAGGTCGATGGCCAGTTCGAAGAGCTCTTTGGCGAGCTTCGGATAGTACTCGTTGGTGACGGTGTTGGACGCGAGGAACGCGTGGATGCCGAAGTGCCTGACGCCCTTGCTCATCAGGGTCTTGTAGGCCTCGATCATCTGGGCTTTGGTCATGCCGTACTTGGCGTCGCCGGGGTTGTCCATGATGCCGTTGGAGAGCGTGTAGACGCCGCCCGGGTTGTACCGGCAGCTCATGGTCTCCGGCAGCTTGCCGCCGCAGGCCTCTTCGCAGAAGTCGATGTGGGTGATGTCATCGAGGTTGATGATGGCGCCCAGTTCGTTCGCGTAGGTGTATTCCTCGAAGGGCGTGTCGTTCGAGGAGAACATGATGTGGTCGCCGGAGAGGCCCAGCGCCTTCGCCATCATGAGTTCGGTCTTGGACGCGCAGTCGGTGCCGCAGTCATACTCTGCCAGCAGCTTCACGATGCTGGGGTTCGGCGTCGCCTTGACGGCGAAGTACTCCCGGAAGCCCGGGTTCCAGGAAAACGCCTTCTTCACGTTTTCCACATTGCGGCGGATGCCCGCCTCGTCATAAAGGTAAAACGGAGTCGGGTAAGTCTTGACGATCTCCTCGACCTGTTCTTTCGTTACGAATGCTTTCTTTTCCATAGTGAGAGTGCTCCTTTCACGGGGCGATGCATTATTTCAGTCCGGTATTCTCTTCGAAACCGAGCATCAGGTTCATGTTCTGGACGGCGGCGCCGGATGCGCCCTTGCCGAGGTTGTCGAGGAGTGCCGTGATGGTCACGCGCTCGTCGTTGCCGGTGACGTTCAGCAGGATCCGGTTCGTGCCGGCCATGCTGTTCGCGTAGAACTTGCCTTCCTGCACGAGTTCCGGGTTCACGGAGACGTTGCAGGTGTTGCGGTAATAGGTGTAGAGCATATCGTGGATCTGAGAGGCCGTATAGCCGTTCAGGAACTCCGCGTGCAGCGGTACCGCCACTTCCATGCCCTTGTAGTAGTCGTCGACGATGGGGTTGAAGACGGGCTTCTTTTCGAGGCCGCAGATGACCTGCATCTCGGGGATGTGCTTGTGGTCGCCGTTCAGCGCATAGTGGCTCGGCGCATACAGTGCATCGCCCTTGTCCTCGGACTCATAGTCCGCGATCATCTTCTTGCCGCCGCCTGAGTATCCGGAGAGGCCCCAGGAGGTCAGCGGGACGCTTTTGTCGATGATGCCGAGTTTCACCAGCGGGTAAACGATGCTGATGAAGCCGGAGGCGTAGCAGCCCGGGTTCGCGACCCGTTTGCTTCCAATGATGTTCTCCCGGTGTTCGTTCGACAATTCCGGGAAACCGTAGTCCCAGGCAGGATTGGTCCGGTGTGCGGTCGAGGCGTCGATGATCTTCGTCTCAGGGTTTTCGACGAGGCCCACCGCTTCGATGGCGGCGGCGTCCGGCAGGCACAGGAACACGAGGTCTGCCGCGTTCATGAACTTTTTGCGCTCCTCGACGTCTCTGTGGAGCTCGTCGGAGATGATAAGCAGTTCGATGTCGTCTCTCTGCCCGAGGCGGTCATAGATCTGCAGGCCCGTGGTGCCCGCCTGACCGTCGATGTAGATCTTAGGTTTCATGGGATCCTCCCTGGATCGTTAGGATAGTTGTTACGTATTATAATGGATATTTATGCAAAAATCAATACAATATGCGAATATTTATGCATACATTTTCGATGGATATATCGCATGAATGGCAGTACAGGTACGAGCGTACCCATACTGCCATCTTTATTTCTGGTCGTATCGTCAGCCGAGGCGGACTTTGTGGTAGACCTTCTTGCCCTTCTTGACGACGACGCCTTCGCCGGAAAGCTGGTCGGCCGTGAACTGGGTGTTCGGAGCCGTGACTTTCTCGCCGTCGACGGAGACACCACCCTGCGTGACGAGGGTGCGGGCTTCCTTGTTGGAGGAAACCAGACCGGCCTTGACCATGAGGGTCAGGATGCCGATGGAGCCGTCGGTCAGGTCATCAGAGGCCAGAACGGTCTCGGGGATGTTTTCGAAGTTGCCGCCCTGGAACGCCGCGCGTGCGGTGGCCTGGGCCTTGTCGGCCTCTTCCTTGCCGTGGACGAGCTGAGTGAGCTCGTACGCGAGGATCTCTTTGGCCTCGTTGAGCTTTGCGCCTTCCCAGGAGTCCATCTCGTCGATCTGCTCGAGGGGCAGGAACGTCAGCATGCGGATGCACTTGAGGACATCGTCGTCGCCGACGTTTCTCCAGTACTGGTAGAACTCGTACGGAGTGGTTTTCTTCGGGTCGAGCCAGACTGCGCCGTTGGCGGTCTTGCCCATCTTCTTGCCCTCGGAGTTCATGAGGAGCGTGATGGTCATGGCGTAAGCGTCTTTGCCGAGCTTCTTGCGGATGAGTTCGGTACCGGCCAGCATGTTGGACCACTGGTCGTCGCCGCCGAACTGCATGTTGCAGCCGTAGTTCTGGTACAGATGATAGAAGTCGTAGGCCTGCATGATCATATAGTTGAACTCGAGGAAGCTGAGGCCCTTCTCCATTCTCTGCTTGTAGCACTCGGCACGAAGCATGTTGTTGACGGAGAACTGGGCACCGACTTCACGGAGAAGTTCGATGTAGTTGAGCTTCAGGAGCCAGTCCGCGTTGTTGACCATGACCGCTTTGCCTTCGCCGAACTCGATGAATCTCTCCATCTGGGCTTTGAAGCAGTCACAGTTGTGCTGGATGGTCTCGGGCGTCATCATGGAACGCATGTCGGAACGACCGGAGGGGTCGCCGATATAACCGGTGCCGCCACCGACCAGGACGACCGGCTTGTTGCCCGCCATCTGCAGTCTCTTCATGAGGCAGAGCGCCATGAAGTGGCCGACGTGGAGGCTGTCCGCCGTCGGGTCGAAGCCGATGTAGAACGTGGCTTTCCCTTCGTTGATGAGTTCCTTGATTTCGTCTTCATCCGTCACCTGGGCAATGAGGCCGCGGGCAACGAGTTCGTCATAGATGGTCATCAGACCCAACCTTTCTTAAAAGAATTCTTTTAATCTTAAAGCATTGCTTAATAATTTAGTCGTTTCTTGCCGCAAAGTCAAGCATTTCCGCGGCATTCCGGAGCTGGAGCTCAGAGACCTGTTCGCCGCCGATGATGCGGGCGATCTCCGCTTCCCTGCCCTTCCGGTCGAGGGGCGTGACCCGGGTATAGGTCTTGCCGCCTTCCACGGTCTTTTCGATGAGGTAATGGGCGTCGGCGAACGCGGCCACCTGGGGGCTGTGGGTGATGCAGAGGACCTGCCGGTCTCTCGACACTTCCTGCAGCTTTTTGGCGATGCGTTCCGCGGCGCTTCCGGACACACCCGTATCGATCTCATCGAAGATCATGGTGCCGACGTTCCCACCCTTTGAGAGGACGTTCTGGATGGCGAGCATCATTCTGGAGAGCTCACCGCCGGAGGCGATCTTCGACAGGGGCTTCAGCGCTTCGCCGGGGTTCGGCGAGATGAGGAATTCGATGACGTCCGCGCCGGTGGGGTTCAGCTTGCAGCGCTCGAAGGACGTCCCCAGTTCCACGTAGGGCATGTTGAGGAACTCGAGTTCCTTTTTGACCCGTTCCTCGAAGGACTTCGCGGTCTCTTTCCGGGCATTCGACAGGGCTTCCGCGTCGGCGAGGAGCACCGTCTTCTTCTGTTCGAGGACTTCCTCGAGTTTCTTGCGGTCCGCGTCAGAGACTTCGATGGACTGCAGTTCCGCTTTTTCCTCCGCGAGTTTCGCGAGGATCTCCTCTTCGGTGTTGCCGAAGCGGGAGCGGAGTTTGTTCAGTTCGGCGATGCGGTCCTCCACCTCGTCCTGCTCCGCAGGATCGTAGGCGCAGGAGTACAGAGCGTCGTTCAGTGCATCGCGCACGCCCTGCAGGGCATAGGCTGCGTCGGTCAGCTGGGTCTCGATGTCTCTCGCCTCTTCCATGTGCTGGGCAGGGACCTTCAGGTCCGAGAGCGCGTCGAAGGCGAGGCTGACGGCGCCGCTCTGTTCGTCTCCGTCGGAGAGGGCGGCAAGTGCATTGTTGAGGCCCTTCAGGATCTTTTCCGAGTTGCGGAAGAAGGTCCGGCGGTCCATGAGTTCGTCGTACTCGCCGACCCGGATGCCGGCCGCTTCGATCTCGGCGATCTCGAACTTCAGGAAGTCGATGCGCCGGAGCAGTGCGTCTTCGTCGGTCGACAGCTGTTTGTAGCGGCGGTAGAGCGTCGTGAACTCTTCATAGTGCTCCCGGTAGGTGTCGATGAGGGCACCGTAGTCCCCCATGGCGTCGAGGTACCGGTAGTGGACTTCCGGGTTCAGGAGGTCCTGGCTGTCGTGCTGGCCGTGGATGGAGATGAGGCTCTGTCCGAGGCGTTTCAGCATGGCGACCGTGGCCGGAGTCCCGCCGATGCGGCACTGGTTCCGCCCCTCCGCGAAGATGGTCCGGGAGACGAGGAGTTCTCCCCCGTCCGTCGGTTCGAGGCCCATGTCCTTCAGGACCTCGTCGATCTCCGCCGGAAGACCGGTGAACACCGCGGACACGCGGGCGCTGTCGGCCCCGGTCCGGATGAGTTCGCGGGAGGTCCGCTCGCCGAGGACCGCGCTCAGGGCATCGACGATGATCGATTTACCGGCGCCGGTCTCACCGCTCAGGACATTGAAGCCGGGCTCGAACGAGATGTCCGCCGACTCGATGACCGCGATGTTCTGGATATTCAGTTCCGAGAGCATAAGATCGCCCCTTTACCGTCCGATGAGTGTATTGATGGCATCCCGGAAATTCCGGGCCTTGGTTTCTGTTCTGCAGAGCACGAAGATGGTGTCGTCTCCGGCGATGGTGCCGAGGATGCCGTCCCAGTTCATGCCGTCGATGGCGGCGCAGGCCGCGTTCGCCATACCGGCGTGGGTCTTGATGACACAGGTGTTCATCGCGTAATCCGTCGAGATGATGGCGCCGGGCAGGATCGAGCCCGCGCCGTTCGGATACCCTTCCGGCTCTCTGGTGCCGGCGCTGTAGATGGACTTGCCATCGAGGCCGATCTGCTTGATGAGCTTCAGCTCCTTGATGTCCCGGGAGATGGTCGCCTGGGTCACCTCATAGCCGTGTTCCCGCAGCTTCGAGATGAGCTCGTCCTGGGTGGCGATGGGCTCATTGGCGATGAGCGTCAGGATCTGGTTCTGTCGGTCTTTCCGAGCATTCATTTTCGTCAAACCTCCGTTCCGGCTAGCTTGTTGTTGAGGATCTCAAAGAAGGGGTCGTTTTTGATGCGGATGAACGTCGCGTCATACTGCGAACGCTCGATCGAGATGATGTCCCCCTCCATGACTTTGATGGAGTCTCCGCCGTCGAGCGACAGGACCACGTCTTTGCAGCGGGAGTCCGGGCTGATGGCGATAGAGAGCTTGTTGTCGGCACTGAAGACGATGCTTCGGGCGAACAGGCTCTGCGGGCAGATCGGCGTGACGACCGTTCCCTGCATGCTGGGGTTCAGCACCGGGCCGCCGGCGGCCAGACAGTAGGCCGAGGAACCGGTCGGGGTCGAGACGACGACGCCGTCCGCGCGGTATGTGTTGATGAGACGGTCATCGCAGAAGACGTCGAGGTCGATGATCTTGACCTTCGAACCTCTGCAGACGACGACGTCGTTGATGATGTTCTCTTCCTGGATGACCCGGCCGTTTCGGATGAGCCGGACCGTCAGGAGCATCCGGGGGTCTGACCAGTACTCGCCGTCGATGAGCGCCTTCAAAAGGTGGAGCTCATCGCGCTCGAGGCCCGCCATGAACGCGAGGCGTCCGGCGCCGATGCACAGGAGCGGTTTGCCGTAGGAAACGGTCATCTTCGCGGCCCGCAGCATGGAGCCGTCGCCGCCCACGGTGATGATGGCGTCGCACCACGGGATGAGGTCTTCGAACGACATCACGTCCATCTCGGGAACGGTCTCGAACACAGACCGGTCTTCCTCCTGGCAGGCGTACTGTGCGCCATACTTCCGGAGCCAGTCACAGATTTCTTTCGTGATCGTCCCGCCCGTGTCCCGGGTCAGGTTCGGCAGCAATGCGATTTTCAACTGGGGTTCCCCCTTCGAAAAAGATTAGTGGTCGAGTGCTTCGTGCGATGCGTCCGCCAGTTCGGCGGCGGTGACAGCGGTCCGGCGTTCCGGAGCCTCTGCCTTTTCGAGGAACATGAGGTACTCGATGTTCCCTTCCGGTCCCTTGATGGGAGAGAACGTGAGTCCGAGGAGGCTGAAGCCGTTCTCGAGGGCGAAGGTCGTGATGGTCTCGATGACGTCCCTGTGGACGCTCTTGTCCCGGACGACGCCCTTCTTCCCGACGTTCTCCCTTCCGGCTTCGAACTGGGGCTTGATGAGGCAGACGGCCTGTCCGCCGTCCCGCAGCCGTTCTCTCAGCACCGGCAGGATGATGCGCAGCGAGATGAAGGAGACATCGACACTCGCGAAGTCCACCGGTTCCGGGACCTGTTCTTCGGTCACATAGCGGAAGTTCGTCCGCTCCAGGTTCACGACCCGTTCGTCGGTCCGGAGTTTCCAGGCGAGCTGGCCGTAGCCGACGTCGATCGAATAGACCTTCACGGCGCCGTTCTGCAGCATGCAGTCGGTGAACCCGCCGGTGGAGGCGCCGATGTCCATACAGACCTTGCCTTCCAGCGTGAGGCCGAATTCGTTCATCGCCTTTTCCAGCTTGAACCCCCCGCGACTGACATAGGGCATCTTTTCCCCACGGACTTCGATGACATCGTCCTCCGTGACGTTCGTGCCCGCCTTCAGCTGCTTCTGGCCGTTGACGTAGACCGCGCCGGCCATGATGAGGGCTTTGGCCTTCTCCCGGCTCTCGGTGTGTCCCCGTTCGAAGACGGCGAGGTCCAGCCGGGTCTTTTTCGGTTTATTCTGACTCATGGTCTCCGCCTTTCACGTCCCGTACCATGGAGGCCGCGTCGATGCCGAACTCGGCCCGGAGCGCGTCCTGCTTGGCGTGGTGGACAAAGGTGTTGTCGACGGCGATGTACCGGTATTCTCCCGCGAACTTGTGCTGGAGGAGCTGATAGCCGTAGCTCTCGCCGATGCCGCCGGCCTTGGCGCCCTCTTCATAGAAGAAGACACGGTCGCAGTCGAGGGCGGCCTTCACGGCCCCTTCGTTGATGGGCCAGACCTTGTTGAGTTTGATGATGCGGACTCTCTTCCCCGCTTCCTTCAGCTCGTCCCGGGCCTTCGCGGCCTCCGGGAACAGGCTGCCGAAGGTGACGAGGCAGGCGTCCGGAGTCCGGCTCTCCAGCGGAGTGCCGGCATAGTATTCCTCACCGTCGAGGACGGTGTAGTCGTCGTAGGTGTTCTGGTTGAAGTCGTCCGGGATGTAGCCCTGCTTCCCTCTCGGATAACGGACCGCGATGACTTTGCCGTCATCGTAGAGTGCCCGGTAGAGGAACTGGCCGACACCCTTGTAGGTGGACGGCGAATAGATGACGCTGTTCGGGATGGTCCGCAGGAACGCGAGGTCGAAGATGCCCTGGTGGCTGCGTCCGTCATCGCCGACGAAGCCGGCGCGGTCGACCGCCAGGACCACTTTCTGGTTCTGCATGGCGACGTCGTGGACGATCTCGTCATAGGTCCGCTGCAGGAACGTCGAGTAGACGGCGAAGACCGGGATGAGCCCGCCCTTGGCCATGCCGCCGGCGAAGGTCACCGCGAACTCCTCCGCGATGCCGACGTCGAAGAACCGGTCCGGGAACCGTTTCGCGTACTGTTCGAGTCCGGTGCCGAGGGCCATGGCCGCCGTGATGGCGACGATGTGCTCGTCCTGTTCCGCGAACGTGCAGAGCGCCTTTCCGAATTCCGCGGAGAAGTTTGTGCCGCCGGCCGGGGTCTCTCCGGTCGCCTTGTCGAAGCTTCCGACGCCGTGGAACTTCGAGGGGTTCCGTTCCGCCGGACGGTATCCTTTGCCCTTCATGGTCCGGACGTGGAGGATGACGGGGTCGTCGATCGTTTTCGCGCTTCGGAAGGCATCCCGCAGTGCGCCGAGGTCATGTCCGTCGATGGGGCCCATGTAGTTGAAGCCCATGTCCTCGAACATGTTGCTCTGGTAGAGCCGGTCTTTCAGGAATTTCTTGACGCCGACGATGCCTTTGACCGCCGCGTCGCCCACGACCGGGACTTTTTCCAGGGTGTTCTTGACTTCATCTTTGAAGAGGTAGTATCCGGGGTTGGTGCGGATAGCCGCGAGGTACATCGCGAGAGAGCCCACGTTCGGCGAGATCGACATCTCGTTGTCGTTCAGGACGACGATGAGTTTCGTGTTCTCGTGGCCCGCGTTGTTGAGGGCTTCATAGACGAGGCCGCCGGTGAAGGAGCCGTCGCCGATGACCGCGATGGTGTAGGACGGGTCTCCCTCGAGGGTCTTGGCCACGGAAAGGCCGTAGCCCGCCGCGATGGAGGCTCCGCTGTGTCCCGCCGCGAACGTGTCGTGCTCGCTCTCTTCCGGGTTCGGGAAGCCGGACAGACCTCCGTTCTGCCGGAGCGTGTGGAACGCGTCGTAGCGGCCGGTCAGGAGTTTATGCGTGTACACCTGGTGTCCGACGTCCCAGACGAAGGAGTCCTTCGGCGACTCGAACTCGAGATGCATGGCGAGGGTCAGTTCCACCGCGCCGAGGTTCGACGCGAGGTGCCCGCCGTTCTGAGAGACGGTATCCACGATCGTCTCCCGGATCTCCCCGGTCAGTTCCTTCAGCTGCTGGTCGTTCAGCGCGCGGAGGTCCTGCGGAGAGTGGATCTGTTGCAGAAGTTTCATTTCCATAAATGTCCTTTATTTTTCACGGGTCAGGAGGGACTCGGTGAGGTCCCGGAGGAAGCCGTTCTCGTCGAAAGCTTCGAGCGCCTTGTAAGCCTGTTCCGTGTAATTCTTCGCTTTGTCTCTGGCCCCGTCGAGACCCAGCAGGGTCACATAGGTGGCCTTCTCCTCTTCCTCGTCGGAGCCGACGGGTTTGCCAAGGAGCAGTTCATTGCCGGTGACATCGAGGATGTCATCGCAGACCTGGAACGCGAGGCCGAGGTTTTTGCCGTACTCGACGGCAGCTCCCCGAAGTTCCTTCGAGGCTCCTGCGGCGATGCACCCCAGTTCACAGGCGACGCGGATGAGCGCGCCGGTCTTTTTCTGATGCGTGGCCTCGAGACGGTCGAGGGTGACGTCGTCCCGGGACTCGTTTTCCACATCCATGACCTGGCCGCCGAGCATGCCGTACGCGCCGGTGGCTTTGGCCAGCAGTTTCACCGCTTCGACGACATCTTTCGCGGGAAGGTCTGCGCCGGCCGCGACTTCAAAGGCATAAGCCTCGAGGGCATCGCCCGCCAGAAGTGCCGTGTTCTCACCGAACTTCTTGTGGCAGGACGGCTGGCCTCTGCGCATGTCATCGTTGTCCATGCAGGGCATGTCGTCATGGATGAGAGACGATGTGTGGATCATCTCGAGGGCACAGGCCAGAGCCAGCGCGTGGTCCGGGTCTCCGCCGCAGACACGGCAGAACTCGAGGACGAGCACGGGGCGGATGCGTTTGCCGCCGATCATCGTGCTGTAACGCATGGCGTCGGTCAGGTCCTGTACCGGTTTCTCCTGTCCCTCCAGCAGCAGTTCGAGACGGCTGTCGACGAGGTCGGAGTAAGACTCAAGGATGAGAGAGTTCAGTTCGTTCATGCTTCCGCTTCCCCGCTGTTCAGTTTCGTGATCTTCAGTTCCGCCTCATCGAGGGTCTTGTTGCAGAAACGGGCGAGTTTCGTGCCTTCCTCGAAGAGCTTCAGGGAATCGTCGAGGCTCAGGGTGTCGGTCTCCAGCATGGAGACGATCTTCTCGAGCCGGGACATCGCTTCTTCGTAAGTGAGTTCTTTCTTTTCTGCCATGGTAATCACCTTTATTTCGATTCAACGGTTTCGACGACCGCGTGCACGGTGCCGTCGGAAACACGGACATGGAGTTTGTCGTTTGGCTGTACATCGCCCACCGTTTTGACGAGTCTGCCCTCATCGGTCTCGGCGATGGAGTAACCCCGGGCCAGGACGGCGAAGGGGTCGAAGGCTTCCATTTTCGCGGCGGCCTTCGAAAGGCGGGAGCGTTCCGCATGGACGCGGTCGGTCATCCCGTGGTCGAGGCGGATGGTGGCGCGGTCGAGCCGCATGCCTTCCCGCCGGACCTGTTCCGCGACATTGTGGGCCATGCGGTCGGTCAGCTGGTCGATCTTCAGCCGCTTCTCGTTCACGAGGGAGTCGAAGCTCCGGAGCACGTTGCTCGTCTCGAGGTTCTGCAGCCGGGTCCGCTCGCTGTTCAGACGGTTCTGAAGCGTCGAACGCATGTGGTTCGTGCAGGCGAGGATGCGGTCGGACTCGTCGAACCAGTCCGGCGTGCACAGCTCGGCGGCCGCGGAGGGCGTCGGGGCACGCAGGTCCGAGACGAAGTCGATGATCGTAAAGTCGGTCTCGTGGCCGACGCCGGAGACCACAGGGGTCACACAGGCGGCGACGGTACGGGCCACGGTCTCGTCGTTGAAGGCCCAGAGGTCTTCCATGGAGCCGCCGCCCCGGGCCGCGATGATGACGTCGACACCGGCACCGTCCAGCAGCTGCAGCGCCCGGGCGATCTGTGCGGGCGCCTCCAGACCCTGGACGAGGGTCGGGCTCAGGACGACTTCCGCCATGGGCCAGCGCCGCCGGAGGACATTGCAGATGTCCTGGAACGCGGCCGCCGTCGGAGACGTCACGACGCCGATGCGCTTCGGGTACACCGGCAGCGGTTTCTTCCGCGCCGGGTCGAAGAGCCCCTCTTTCGCGAGTTTCTCTTTCAGCTGCTCGAAGGCGAGGTTCAGGGAACCGAGGCCGTCGGGCTGGAGGTCGGAGAGGTACATCTGGTACTGGCCGCCGGCCTCATAGACGGAGACGGATCCGAAGGCGATGACCTTCATGCCGTTCTCCGGCCGGAACTTCAGCCGCATGGCACTGCCACGGAACATGACCGCTTTCAGCGCGGACTTGTCGTCCTTCAGCGTCATGTAGAGGTGGCCGGAACGGGCTTCGGTGAAGTTCGAGATCTCACCAGTAACAAGGATGTTCCGCAGGCGGTAGTCCTGGTCGAACACCGACTTGATGTACGTATTCAGTTGGGAGACGGTCAGCATGGTCGGTCGGACGGTTTCCATGCGTCTTTCCCCTCTTTCTGTTCTGGTTTACTGGTGCAGAGATGCGAGGACGGCAACGCCCGCGGCGTTGTCGGCGGAAAACTCCGGTGCTGCGAAACTGCAGTCATACCGGGCTTCGAAGTCCTTTCGGATGATGCCGTTGCTCATGACGCCGCCGGAGAACACGAGGTGTTTCCCGGGGTGCTCTTCGAGCAGGGCGTCGGCCATGCTCTGCAGGGCCGCTTCCACGGACTTGAGACAGAAGAGCGCGATATCTTCGGGGCGCTCCCCTTCCGCCAGCATCTTCTGGCATTTGTTCTCGACCCCGGAGAGGCTCACGTCGAGTCCCTGCGCCGAGGGTCGGATCTTGTAGGTTTTCGTCGACTGCAGCGCCAGCTGCTCGAGGGCCGGACCCGCCGGGAACGGCAGCCCCAGCATGACGCCGGTGCGGTCGATGGCCTGGCCGGCCTTGAGGTCGGTCGAGGTGCCTTCGAGGCGGGCCTCCACCGGACTTTCAGTGCCGGGCACGACGAAGAGCGACTCGGTAGTGCCGCCGGAGACGTGGAAGGCACAGAACTCTGTGCCGACGAGGTCCAGACGGCCGGCGGAGTACAGCGCCGCGGCGATGTGCCCTTCCTGGTGGGAGAACTCCGTGACCGGGACGTCCAGCACGGCACCCAGGTCTCTCGCCTGGGTCAGGCCCACCGTGAAGCAGGGCATGTAAGAGCCTTCGACCCGTCGCGGACGGGACGAGACGCCGATGCCGGCGACTTCCGACGCCAGTGCTTTCCGGGAGAGGTGCATCGCCTCAGCGGCCTGAGACAGGGCACACTCCAGAAGCTCCGGCAGCTGCTGTGTGTGATGGAACACGGCGTCCGACTGGCGGATGCCCTTCTCGCCCGGCTTCACCGGCAGCAGCTTCTTCGCGTGCCATACGGTGTTCTGTTCCGGGTCATAGAGCGCAGCCGAGGTCGTGTAATTGCTCGTGTCGAATCCGAGGTACAGGCTCATTCTTCGCGCTCTCTCGCGATGGTGCCGAGGACACCGTTGATGAAGCGGCTGTCCTGCTGGCCGGCGTACTTCTTCGCAAGCTCCACCGCCTCATTGATGGTGACGCTGACGGGGATGTCGTCGAAGTACAGGATCTCGCAGAGCGCGAGACGCAGGACGGCGAGGGACACTTTCGTGATGCGCTGGATGGACCAGTCGATGGCGTGGGCTTCGATCTCGGTGTCGATCTCGGCGCCGTGCTCGACGGTGGTCTCCACCAGTTTCCGCGAGAATGCGGTCTCGGTGAAGAAGTCGGACTCTTCGGCGAGTTCGAAGAGTTCGTTGACGGTGGTGTCAGGGTGGAAAATGGTCTCAAACAGGACGATGAAGGCCTGTTCGCGCTCCTGACTTCTGTTCATGGATGTTCCTCCGTTTCTCAAAAAAAGACCTGCCGAGACAGTGGTGCTATTCCGGCAGGTGTCTCTAAGCTATTCGATGTTCAAGGTTCGAGGGCTGCCGTGACGTCGGGGCGCTCCTCCGGTGCGGGCGGTTCCGCGATACCGGTGACAGAGACATCGACCCGGGTGACGACGCGTCCGGTCATGTTCTGGATGGCTTCCTTGACCGCGGTCTGGACGTTTCTGCAGACGTCCTGGATCTTTGCCGTGTGGACGAGATCGATGTAGACGTGACAGCGGATGTCATAGTCCGTCATGGTGACGGCGACCTTCTTCGAGGCGTCCGCGCCGATCTTGAAAGTCGTGTACAGGTCTGCGGGGCGGCTGCCGAGTCTGGCGACGCCTTCGACATCCTTCGCCGCGTTGGCTGCGATGGTGGCAAGGACCTCTTCCGAAATGACGTATTCAGATGAGAAATTCCCACGTGTGTTCTGAGGCATGATCTGGGTTCCTCCCTTTACTTACTTAACGGATATTTTACCATAATTGGCTCTCGTAAACAACCTTCATTGAAAGAAGGAAAAAAAGTTGTTATACTTGTTCTCAATAGACTTGAATGTCAGGAGAACCACCTTTATGGACATGAAGATCAACGCAAAACCGGTGGCTGCGCCCGCGGAGGGCACATCGCCACAGAAAGGACCGGACCGGCTGCAGAAGCTGCTCTGGGAGAACCGCTATGTCCTGCTGTCCTTCGGCGGGGCCATCATCGTGTACATCCTCATCTGCATCGCCTACCGCATGATCCCCTTTGGCGATGTGACGATCCTGCGCATGGACCTCTACCACCAGTATGGACCGCTCCTCGCGGAGCTCTATGACCGCATCACCCACGGCGGCAGTCTCGCCTATTCCTGGCAGACCGGCGGCGGTGGCAACTTCCTCGGCAACCTGTTCAACTACCTGTCGAGCCCCATCTCCATCCTGGTCATCCTGCTGCTCGGCCACAAGAACATGCCCGTGGCCATCGGCGTCATCATCATGCTGAAGGCCGCCTTCTCCGCCGCCTTCTTCACCTACTACCTCAAGAAGTCTCCCCAGTTCCGGAAGCACAACCCCATCACGGCGGGGTTCGGCCTCCTGTATGCCTTCTCCGGCTACTTCGTCGCCTACTACTGGAACATCATGTGGATGGACGGCATGATGCTGCTGCCCCTCCTCGTGCTCGGGGTCGAGTACATCGTGGAAGAGCGGAAGCCTCTGCTCTACTGCCTCTCCCTCGCCCTGCTCCTCGTGTCCTCGTACTACATGGCCTATATGACGGCCATCTTCCTGGTCCTCTATTTCTTCACCTACTACTTCGGCCACCATTCGTTCTCGGACACCACCCGGGAACTCGTCGTACCGGAAGGCGGGAAACCCTCCGTGTTTGAGCGGGTCCGGACCAACCGGTTCACGGTCTCGTTCTTCTCCTGCATCCTCTACGCAGCCATCGCCGGTCTCATCGCCGCCTTCGCGCTGCTGCCCACTTACTTCGCCCTCAAGACCTGCTCCGCCACCTCCGGCACGTTCCCGGAAGAGTTCGAGAGCTACTTCAACTTCTTCGACTTCCTGTCGAACCACTTCGGCGACCTCGAGCCCACCATCCGTTCGAGCGGCGACGTGGTCCTGCCGAACGTCTTCTGCGGCGTCGGGACGGTCATGCTGGTCATCCTGTACTTCTACGTGAAGTCCGTCCCCCTGAAGGAAAAAGTCGCCTCCGTCCTGCTCATCGCGGCGCTGGCCGTCTCCTTCAACTTCAATTCGCTCAACTACATCTGGCACGGCTTCCACTTCCCGAACGACCTGCCCTACCGCCAGTCCTTCGTTTACGTCTTCTTCCTGCTGACGCTGGCGTTCCGCACCATCACGAAACTGCGGGAGCTCCACCCGAAAGACTTCCTGACCATCGGTCTCCTCACCGGCGGGTTCGTCCTGCTGGCGGACAAGCTCGAAGTCCAGAACTTCCGGGACGGCACGGTCCTCGTGAACCTCGCGTTCATCGCCCTCTACGTCGTGCTGCTGACCCTCATCAACAACAAAACGATGCGCATCCGCACCGTCGCGTACCTCATGTTCCTCGGCATGTTCGCCGAAGTCGTGGTGGCGGACATCGACAACTTCGACATCGACGTCACCAATGAGTCCTACACCAGCGAGTACGACGGCATGAAGGCCGTGAACTCGTTCCTCGAAGAGTATGACCCGGCGGACGACTACCGCGTCGAGACCACCTACCCGATGCTCTGCATGAACCCGAGCTGGTACGGCTACAACGGCATCTCCATGTTCTCGTCCATGGCCTATGAACACTCGTCCAACCTCTACTACAACACCGGCATCGCCGGCAACTTCATCAACAGTTACACCTACCGTCCCCAGACGCCGGTCTTCCACAACATGTTCAACCTCAAGTACCTCGTGGACAACGACCCGGACGTCAACCTGGACCCGAAATACTTCACGAGCGTCGGCGACATCTCCGGCCTCACGGTCTACAAGAACAACTACTACCTGCCGCTGGGCTACGGCGTCAACGATGACATCGTCAACTGGGACCACGCCACAGGCAACCCGTTCTATGCCCAGAACGACTTCGTCCACCGTACCACCGGCATCGACGAAGATGTCTTCACGAACGTCACGTTCACCGACATCAGCTACAGCAATATCGCTCCCTTCAGCGATGTACTGAATTCCGGCTCGTACCAGTTCTCGAAGTCGAATCCGGACGCGGAGGCCTCCTTCACGATCACCTTCATCCCGGACGACACCGCCCGGTACTACATGTACTGCCGCACCGCCAACGCGGACACCGTATACCTCTCCGCAGACGACGGCTACAGCGCCCAGACGACGGTCACCACCGACAACCAGTACGTCTATGACATGGGCACCCGCGCGAAGGAAGTCCCCATCCGCATCGAGGTCCCGGTCAACGACGCCGAGGGCAATGTGGAACTGTTCGTCGTCAAACAGCACGACGACGTCTACAAGAAGGCATATGAGAAGCTGTCGAAGAACCCGATGAAGATCACGAAGTTCGAAGACACCGCGGTCGAAGGCACCGTCAACATCGAAAAGGGCCAGATGCTCTACACCTCCATCAACTACGATGAGGGCTGGAGCGTGACCGTCGACGGGAAACCGATGAACTATTCGACCGACCAGGTCTGCCGCATCGGTGACGCCCTCATCGGCATCCACCTCACACCCGGCGAGCACACCATCGCGCTCAAATACCACGCGAGCGGCCTCCGGTCCGGACTCCTCCTGTCCCTCATCGGCATCCTGGCACTCTGTGCTCTGACGGTCCTGCCGGCAAGGCGCCGGAAGAAGGCAACGTCATCTTCAGGTCATATTGAAACGGATAATGAAACCGTTGAATAAAACATCGCTTAAAAAGGAGAAATTCACATGAGCATCGCTGTCCGCTATTACACTGAAAGCCACAACACCGAGAAACTCTGCAAGGCCGCAGCTGACGCCATCGGCGTCGAGGCCCTCACTGTCGACACGCCCCTCGATGGTCCCGTCGACAAACTCATCCTCGGTTCCAGCCCTTATAAGTTCGCCATCCCGGAGCAGGTCAAAGACTTCCTGAACGCGAACAAGAACAAGATCGGTGAGATCTACCTCATCAGCTGCCCGGCTCTCTGGGAGTCCAGCATGAAGTATGTCAAGGAGTTCTGCACTCCCCTCGGCCTGACCGTCAATGACAACGACTTCCACTGCAAGGGCGAGTTCCTGCGCTTCCACAAAGGCAAACCCGATGCCAATGACATCGCGGCCTGCGCTGCCTGGGCGAAGAAGACGTTCTAAGTTTCTTACACAAACAAAAAACGGACCCCGAACGGGGTCCGTTTTTTCGATGTTCGTTATTTCATTTTACTCAGGAGATCGGCGATCCGAAAGGTCGCGGGTTCCCTGGTGGTGTCCTCCTTGTCCCGTTCCCGGACCGGAAGCTGGACATCTTTGAAGGCCAGTGCCACACACTCCACCTGGTTTCTCGACAGACCCATATCGCGGGCCGTCTTGTAGATGGTGTCTGCCGCCTGCTGATAGGTCACGTTCGGGTCGAACTGTTCGAAGGCCCTCATCAGAAGCTTTCCGAGGGTATCGGTACCGATGCGCATGGATCGGTCGCCGTCGATGCCGTTCCACATGAGGTACACGGCGTGGGACAGGACCGTGGAGTTACGGTGGACCCCGCCGTTGTCCCGGAGCGTGGCGCTCAGGTAATTCAGACCTTTGTACTTGGACGGGAAACCCTTCGATGCGGGATTTTTGAGGTTCCGGTCTTCGTTGTGGATCCAGTCCGGGGCCTCTTTCGTCAGTCCGGCTTCGATCAGCTCCGCGAAGATATCGGAATAGGCTTCCACGATGGCGCCGGGTTCGTTGCGATACGTCAAAGGATTGAGGTTCGTAAAGATCCGGTGCATGTACTCATGGGCCAGCAGATCGACGTCTTCCGGGTCTGTGTTGGTGCCGATGGAGACGATGCCGACGATGGTGCCGGCCGGCAGCACTTCACCGGACCAGAGGATGTCGTCGGTCGCAAAGGCGTTGTTTCCGTTGTCATAGGCATCGTTGTAGAGCCCGACGAGGTATTCATCGCCCCGCAGTCCATACGTGGCCCGGACATAGCGGCGGATGGTCTCGAGGTTCCGGAACATCCGGATGCCTTTGGCGTAGTCCCGCGCCTTCTCTTCGTCCGTGTTCCCGAACACGTTGTCGTCGGAGAACAGCGGGACACCGTTGGCGCCGGCGTAATAATTCTTCCCTTCGAGAGACATGACGAAGAGTCCGAGGGACTCGTTCCCGAGCAGGTATCTTTTTTGCGATTTATTATAGGTCCCGGTGAACTGTTTTCGGTCGACGTCAAAGCAGATGGACTCTTCATAGACGTCGAGCGACTCGACTTTGTTCGCGGTCGTCGTGGCCGCAAATGAGGAGACCGCGAGGGTCCCCACCATGACGAAGACCAGAAGGACAGCCAGCACCGGTTTATAGAAATTGCGTGCGGAAATGGATGTCATAGTAACCTCTTCTTTACACTAAATGCGGTGTAACCGTTACTATTTTACACGAAATATAGCCATTTTCAAGAGGTTACGACAGGCACGATGTGAAACTTGTGAGTTATCTCTAAGAATCCGACTTCGGAGGCTGCAAAATCGGGTCATGTCGACGACCCAGGACGGGGTCCCGGTGGCCCACGGTCGGGTCCAGCCACTCCGCTTTCTCGCTCGCCCAGGCGGCCCAGGTCGGGAAATAATCCTTGTATCCGAGGTCGTCGGTCGCGAGTTTTTTCTGTACCGCCTTGATCAGCGTGCGGATCCGCTCTGCGTCTTCATAGTCCTTTGCCTGCTGGACGAGGTCCTCCGTGCGTTCCAGTTCCCGGTTGAAGGAGCTCATCTCATGCCGCTCGCCGCCCCGGTCGTGGTTCTGTGACAGCTGGTATGCCGTCAGGTAAAGCAGCTCCAGCGCATCGCCCATGCGGTCTTCGATGCGGCTCTTCTTGCGGTCCCGGATCGAGTAGAGGTAGCCGACGGACAGCGTCAGTTTTCCGGTGTACTGCATGGTCCACAGCTTGCCGGGGTCCTGCGCCATCTCGTCGTGGACCGAGTTCTCGACCGGCACCCGCGCGCGGGACTCGGTGAAGCGCAGGGTCACCACCTGGTCGTGGATGTCGACCGAGCCGTCCTCATGGACTTTCCCGCCGAGGAATTCGACGGAGTTGTAAAGGCAGTCGAGGATCCGGAGGACCCGCTCGATATTCTCTTCGGACACCCGGTCCACCAGCGGCGGTTTGTCCAGCACGGCGCCCGCGATATTCTCATCGCCGAGGATGTCGACCTGAGCTTTCCAGGCGGAGATGTCCCGCTGGAAGTCGATCACTTTCGGATGGATCGGATCGCCGGTGCGGGCACTGATGGTTTCCGTCTCCCGGATGACCCTCCGCCGTTCCGCCTGGGGCAGGAAGTAGAGACTCGTCCACCGCGGATGGTTCTCGTATTCGATGAGTTTCGGCGCCTCTTCCGGAATGATCTCCTCCGGTTCGATGCTGTTCGCCGCCTTTTTCGACACGCGTTTCTTCGTTTTCCGGTCCTGTGGCGATGTACCGTCTGCCCTCTCCAGCGGCTCCGCGTCCCGCTTGCGGGTGAGCCTCACCTCTTCCTCCGGGTCGCCGGTCAGTTCCGGGCGATGGATCGCCCGCAGCCCGTCTTCCCCCTGCCGGATGAAGAGGATGTCCTTGCGGGACGGCCGCGGGATGTCCGCCTCCTTGATCCGTCGGAGCAGCATCGGATAGTTCAGAGAGTAGTCGTCTGCGAACCCCTGGACCGTTCGTGTCCAGATGTGGTCGTAGATCTCCTTTCGCGTCATGATCATATTCGTTCCTCCTTTTCGCCCCCTTATAGCACAAAACCCCTTCCGGATGGAAGGGGTTTTCGACGAACGGTCGGAAATTCGATGCGAACGGTCGTTATGGTGTCGATTTTTTGCCTACTTGCGACCGTTCAGGACAAAGACCGGAACGGTGCGTTCGTTCTCGTGGGCCACGATGATGCGGTCGTCCGCGGCCATCCTCATGAGGAATCCGTGGAAGACGCCGCAGTAGGTGTAGAGGCCCGGCATGTTGATGTACGGGTGCCAGGTGCCGTCGCCCCAGGCGAAGTCGATGTTCTCGGTCAGGTACTGTTCGCAGTACTCCTGACAGATCATCCCGGTGCCGTAGAGCTCCTCGGTGACCTTCTCCCACTCCTCCTGTGTGCACTCTCTGCCGGAGGCGTAGATGCCTTTGGAGGCATAGGCGTCCATGGGTTTCAGCATGTACTTGTCCTTGTGGGCCTGGACGGCCTCGAGGGAGATGTACTCCTCGGAGAGCTCGACGGTCTCCGGGACATGGGCTTTGACGAAGGCCCACTCCTCCTCCGTCAGGAAGGCTTTCGACTCCGGGCGGTGCAGGACGTAGAACAGCCACTTGTTGTGGATGACCTGGGTGGCGAACGCACCGGCGAAGAAGACGTCGTCGTTCTTTGCGGCGGCGATGAAGTCCGCACACTCGTCATAGTGGTCCATGATGTCCGCGGTGACGGCACGACGGTAGATCGCGTCCACTTTCATGCCGGAGGGAGACCACAGGGCGTGGTCTTTGTATTTCAGGTCCCGGACGTCGACGATCTCACAGTTGACCCCGGCGGCTTTGAACCGGCGTTCGAACTCTTCGAAGTCGCCCATGGTCGCGTTGTCGAGGATGTCGATGATGGCGACATTCGGCGTCTCTACGTGCTTCGGGTAGGTCTTGTAGAGTTCGAGGAAGGTCTCGACCCAGGTGTCGAAGACTTCGAAGGGCTGGAGGTCATACTGCTCGAGCACGGCCTGGTGGGCCGGGTTTTCGACCAGTGCCTTGCGGTATTCGAGGTCCCGGACCATGGCGGCAGTGCCGTCGGTGTTGATCTCACAGAACTTGAAGTCTCCGGTGTCCTCATAGTAAAAGAGGTCGAACCGGGCCATCGGGAGCTTGCTGTCATACGGGATCGGCAGGCACATGAGCTCTTCGAGTTCTTTGGAGAACGGGAACAGCTTCCGGTATTCCGGATCGGTCTGGTACGCGTCGATGACCTTCTCGAAAATGCGGTGGGTCATGCCGGCGATCTCCTGGAACCGGTCGATGGTCTCCCGGTCATAGACTTTCGGGATGTGGACGGTCTTGTCGAACACGCCGCCATAGTTGACCGGCGACGCCGCCAGGATGTCGCGGATCTTCAGGGCTGCCGCCCGGTTCTCCTCGAGATGTTCGTCCACCTGTTTTTTGTATTCGTTGCGGACTTCTTCCAGTAATGTCATAGTCAGTCTCCTAAAATGGTTTCCAGCATCGTTTTGCGGGGCTTCATGCCCATCGCTTCGTAGAACTTCTGGGCGCCGTCGTTGCCGGCCCAGACGTTGAGGGTGATGTTGTAGCAGCCGAGGCGCTTTGCCTCTGCCTTGACGTGCTCATACAGGTGTGTGGCCACGTGCTGTCCCCGGGCCGCTGCGTCGACACAGATGTCGTCGATGTAGAGCGTGCGGTGCGGGTGCAGGTTGTTGGACTCCACCGGCTCCTCAAGGATGCAGAAGGCGTAGCCGAGGACTTCGTCTTCGTCATTCACCGCCACGTAGACCGGGGTGCTCTCATCGGCAAAGATGGCGTGGAGTTCCTCGTCCGTGTACTTCGTGGTCCCGGAGATGAAGAGGTCGGGCCGCAGGTCCGCATGCACTTCCAGCACCTGGTGCAGAAGGTCGAGGACCTTCGCTGTGTCTTTGTTTTCCGCTCGGCGGATGGTCAGGCTCATATCATTCGCTCCATTCGGTCGGGACCGAGTAAGTCCCGTCATTCAGTTCGGTCACGTAGACGGCACAGTTGCCGATGTACTTCGACCAGTAAGCTCCGTTCGACTCCGGAGTCAGATACTCGAGCAGGCCCTTCATGGCAATGGCGTGGGTGGAGAGCAGAATGTGGCGATTCACCGCTTCTGCTTTCAGACGTTCCAGGAACTCCCCCACACGAGCCACGACGTCGTGCAGCTGTTCCATGCCCTCCGGTGCCGGGTTGTGCGCGAAGTCTTTGTAGAACTCCTCGACTTCCGGCGGCAGGTCGTGGAGGTCCGTGCCTTCGTAGGGGCCGTAGTCCATTTCGATGAGCTGTTCTTCGACTTCGATCGGCACATCGCCCGCGACGAGCTTTGCTGTTTCAACAGCACGGTCCAGCGGGCTCGTATAGACTATGTCGAAAACGATGCCGGCGTTTCTAAATGCATCGCCCACGCTCTGCGCCTGTTCCCTTCCCACTTCGTTCAGCGGGTGGTTGCTCCGCCCCTGCAGGACACTTCTCTGATTCAGTTCGGTCTGCCCGTGGCGCACGATGTAGATCATAGTGGACCTCCGGATTTCTGGATTCGAAATATTATAACACAAATGGTACCCCGTGAGGGAATCGACGTGTTTTCGCTTCGCGAAACCACTCCGAGCTGCTGCCGCAGCTCCACTCACAAAAAACAGTCCACAGGACTGTTTTCTTCACGTTCGTGCCTAAAGGTTCGATTCCCTCTCGGACAAAAGTAAAAGAGACGTCTTGATAGACGTCTCTTTTACTTGGTACCCCGTGAGGGAATCGAACCCTCGACACCTTGATTAAAAGTCAAGTGCTCTGCCAGCTGAGCTAACGGAGTATATATCAGTCGCCCTCAAGCGACTGTTATATATTAATAGAGTTTGTTGTCAAAGTCAAGGATAACTTTAACCGTGGAACTGCATGAACAGCGTGTAGCCGACAGCGATGATGACAAAGATGACGGAAAGGACTTTCGTGATGTTCGCCAGGGTGTCGTCTTTGGCGTGGCCGCTGGTCTTGTCGAAGAATTTATTGTCGTTCATCTGGGCGCTGGACTGACCCTGAATGGCAGAAGCGTCCGCTTCACGGTTCTTCTGAAGCAGAATGACGACGGTGATGAGAATGCCGAGGACGATGAGTACGATCGCAAATGCCATCTGTAAACCTGTCATGTTGGTTCCTCCAAATAAAAATTAATAGAAAGCTTTAGAATAATAGCATAAAGCCCGCTGTAATGCAAGCGAAATTACCGCAAAACAGCGGGACTTTTTGTTATAACATCAGCTGCTCGCCTTCGGTGTCTTCCGCGGACGGCAGAGCGCCGAGTGCCGGCAGAGACTTCGTGCGGTAGCGGGACGGTTTGTTGAACTCGCCCTCCTCGTAGAGGCGGACGCCCATGACCCGCTGGCCCTTCTTGAGCCGCATGACCGAGACACCCTGGGTGTTCTTCGTGGTCTTGGCGGCGAGCACTGCCGTATTGAGGAGCAGCATACGGCCGCTGGAAGCGGTCAGGATGATGTCTTTGTCCTCTTCGACGTAGATCGCCCCCGCGAGCGGAGACTTGTCGGAATAGGCCTTCAGGAGCTTTTTACGGCGGGTCTTCGTGTCGTACTGGGACATCTCGACCTTGGCGACCTTTCCGTTCTCGTAGACGAAGATCATGTAGCCCTTGAACTTCTTGGTGATCGCCATGTAAACGGCGTTCTCCCCTTCCTCGAATTCGAGGACGGTCGGGATGTAGTCGCCGAGGACCGACGCCTTCGTATACTCGAAGTCATCGATGCGGGACTTGTAGACCTGGCACTTGTCGGAGAAGAACAGCAGTTCGAGGTCGTTCGTGGTCTCGACGACCTGCTGCATGGTGTCGCCGTCTTTCAGCTTCTGTTCCCCGCTCATGCGCAGAGACTGGGGACTGATCTTCTTGAAGTAGCCGGCGTTCGTGTAGAAGATGGTGCAGGGCGCGTCGGAGACGACCTCTTCCTCTTCCTCATCTTCGACGAGGTCCATCGCGTAGATGATCTCGGATCTGCGGGGCTGGCCGTACTTCTTGATGACGTCCTTCAGCTCTTCGACGATGATCTTCTTGATGCGGCTGCGGCGCTTCAGCGTGTCTTCGAGGTCTTCGATCTGCTTCTGCAGGTCTTCGACGTCCTTCAACCGCTTCAGGATGAACTCCCGGTTCAGGTGACGCAGCTTGATCTCCGCGACATACTCGGCCTGGATCTCGTCGATGCCGAAGCCGATCATCAGGTTCGGCACGACCTCCGTTTCCTCTTCGGTCTCGCGGACGATCTTGATGGCTTTGTCGATGTCGAGGAGGATCTTCTCGAGACCCTGTAACAGGTGCAGGCGGTCCTTCGCCTTCTGCAGGTCGAAGTACGTTCTGCGGCGGACACATTCTTCGCGGAAGGCGATCCACTCAAGGAGCAGGTCCTTGACGCCGAGGACTCTCGGCATGCCGGCGATGAGCACGTTGAAGTTGCAGGGGAACGCCTCTTCGAGCGGAGTCATCTTGTAGAGCTTCCGCATGAGCTTGTCGGGGTCGGTCCCGCGCTTGACGTCGATCGTGATCTTGAGGCCGTTCTTGTCGGTCTCGTCACGGATGTCGGAGATCTCCTTGAGCTGTCCGGCCTTGGCCTTCTCGATGATCTTGTCGATGATGGCCTCGGACACGGTGGTCGGCGGGATCTCCGTGATGTCGATGCAGTGGTTCTTCTTGTCGTAGGTATACCGGGAACGGACGGTGATGCCGCCGCGGCCGGTGTCGAAGACTTTCGCCATCTGATCCCGGTCGTAGATGATCATACCGCCGCCCGGGAAGTCCGGCGCCTTCAGGTAGTCCATGATGTCGATGTCCGGGTCCTTGATGAGGGCCATGGTCGTCTCACAGATCTCCTGCAGGTTGAAGGAGCAGATGGAGCTCGCCATACCGACGGCGATACCCACGTTGTTGTTGACGAGGACGCTCGGGAAGGTGACCGGCAGCAGGGTCGGCTCCTTCATGGAGGCGTCGTAGTTGTCGACGAAGTCGACGGTGTCTTTATCGATGTCCCGGAACAGTTCCGAGGCGATCTTTTCGAGTTTTGCTTCCGTGTATCGCGAAGCAGCCCAGGACATGTCTCTCGAGTAGGCTTTACCGAAGTTACCCTTCGAGTCGACATACGGGTGGAGCAGCGCCTCATAGCCGCGGGACAGTCGGACCATGGTGTCGTAGATGGCCGAGTCACCGTGGGGGTTCAGCTGCATGGTGCGGCCGACGATGTTCGCCGACTTGATGCGCGCGCCGTTCAGGAGTCCCATCTTGTACATCGTGTACAGGAGCTTCCGGTGAGACGGTTTGAAGCCGTCGATCTCCGGGATGGCGCGGGACATGATGACGCTCATCGCGTAAGGCATGTAGTTGATCTCGAGGGTGTCCGTGATGTGCTGCTGGACCACCTCGCCGGCGCCCATGATGTGAGCGTTCGGGTTCTCGTCGCGGTCGACGGGGGCTTCCTTTTTCGTGCGTTTCGCCATAACTATCCCACCTCCTTTACGACAGGTCCGTCATGTCGAGGAACAGGTGCCCGTCGGAGGCGATGTGTTCTTTTCTGCCCTGGAGGTTGTCTCCGAGGAGCATGTCGAACTGCGCCGCCGTGGCCTCTGCGTCGGTGGGACGGATCTGGATGAGCCGGCGGGTCTTCGGGTTCATGGTGGTGAGCCACATCATGTCGGCGTCGTTTTCACCGAGACCTTTGGACCGCTGGATCGTATATTTCTTGTCCCCGAGTTCCTCAAGGACATCGGATTTCTCCTTTTCGGTGTACGCGAACCACACCTCGTCCTTGTGACGGATCTCATAAAGCGGGGATTCGGCGATGAACACCTTGCCCTCGGAGATGAGGGTCGGCATGAGGCGATAGATCATCGTGAGGATGAGGGTGCGGATCTGGTAACCGTCGACGTCGGCGTCGGTACAGATGATGACCTTGTTCCAGCGCAGGTTGTCGAGGTTGAAGGACGTCATGTCCTTCTTCTTGACCGCGACTTCGACGCCGCAGCCGAGGACCTTGATGAGGTCCGTGATGATATCGCTCTTGAAGATGCGGTTGTAGTCCGCCTTCAGACAGTTGAGGATCTTGCCTCGTACAGGGATGACGGCCTGGAATTCGGAGTCTCTCGCCTGTTTGCAGGCGCCCAGAGCCGAGTCGCCCTCCACGATGAAGACTTCGCGGCGGTCGACGTCCTTCGTGCGGCAGTCGACGAACTTCTGGACACGGTTCGACATGTCCATGTTGCCGGTCAGGGTCTTCTTGAGGTTCTGACGGGTGGTCTCCGCGCGGACACGGGACCGCATGTTGACGAGCACCTGGTCGGTGATCTTGTCGGCCTCCATCTTGTTCTCGATGAAGTAGACTTCCAGCGACTGCTTGAAGAACTCGGTCATGGCCTCCTGGATGAACTTGTTGGTGATGGCCTTCTTCGTCTGGTTCTCATAAGACGTCTTCGTCGAGAACGACGAGATGACGATGTCGAGACAGTCTTCGATGTCCTGGAAGGAGATCTTTTTGTCCGACTTGTTGTATTTGTTGTTCTGCTTCAGGTAAGCGTCGATCTGAGAGACGAACGCGGAACGGACCGCCTTGTCCGGCGCGCCGCCGTGTTCGAGCCAGGAAGAGTTGTGGTAGTACTCTTTCATCTGGATCTTGTTCGAGAAACAGACCGCCGCGTTGATGACGACCTTGTAGTCCTCCTGGTCGGCACGGTCCCGGCCGGAGGTCTCGGTGTTCCAGAACTGAACCCCGGTGAACGCCTGTTCTTCGACGTTCTCCTTAAGGTAGTCCGTGATGCCGTTCTCGTAGACATATTCGAAGGTCTCGAAGCAGGACGGCGTGGTGCCCTCGTTGATCTGGTTCCTCAGGATGAACTTGAGACCGTTGTTGACGATGGCCTGACGGCGCAGGATGTCCTGGAAGTATTCGAGCGGGATGTCGATGTCCGTGAAGACCTCGAGGTCCGGTTTCCAGGCGATGCGCGTACCGGTCTTCCGGCCGCCGACTTCTTCCTTTTTGAGCTTGCCGGAGGGCTTGCCCTTCTTGAATTTGATGTTGTACTGGAACCCGTCCTTCAGGACTTCCGCTTCCATCCACTCGGAGGCGTACTGGGTCGCGCAGAGACCCAGACCGTTCAGACCGAGGGAGAATTCGTAGAGACCGGCGCTGGAGTTATTGTCATATTTACCGCCGGCGTACATCTCGCAGAACAGAAGTTTCCAGTTGTATTCTTTTTCATTCTCGTTGTAGTCCATCGGGATGCCCCGTCCGAAGTCCTGTACCTCGAGACTCTTGTCGAGGTAGCGGGTCAGGACGATGTGGTCGCCGTAGCCCTCACGCGCCTCGTCGATGGAGTTCGAGAGGATCTCGAAGACCGAGTGCTGGCACCCTTCGATGCCATCCGAGCCGAAGATGACCGCGGGTCTCAGCCGGACCCGGTCCGCGCCTTTCAGCTGCTGGATGGTCTCATTGGAATTAGTGGACTTTTTCGCCATGTTTCCTCCAAAAATACGCTGATGAATTTGCCCATTCGCGTAATATCACAAATACGTATTTTATCCCATATCTTGTGGATTTGTCAAGCAACGGAGCCCCACCGATGGTGGAGCTCCGGGAACTTGACAGGATTCAGTTGTCAGATGATGTCGTCATCGTCGGGGTCGACGGGCGGCACCGGGGACGGGACCTCTTCCGGGACCGGTCCTGCGGGCACATCTTTGATCGCCTCATAGGCTTTCTGTGCCGCTTCGGTCATGGAAGCACCCTCTTCCATCGCCTCTTTCACCGCGTTGCGGGACATGGCTTTGGACGCGTCTGCGGTCGCGCGGACCTCATCCGCATAGGACGAGCCGTCCGGGAGCTTCGAATTCTCGTAGTCGAAGTCTGCCGGCAGCGGCGCGAAGGTCGGGTCGTTCATGAGCTTCTGGAACTCCGGCGCGTCGATCTTCTCGTTGACGATCAGATACTGGGCGAGCTTGTGAAGGAGGTCCTTGTGCTCGGTGAGGAGACGTTCCGCCTCTTCGTACGCATGGTTGATGATGTCATAGACTTCCTTGTCGATGGCAGCTGCCGTCGCTTCGGAGTAGTCTCTGGCACGACCGTAGTCCATGCCGAGGAAGACTTCATTGTTGCTGGAGCCGTACATGACGGTACCGAGCTTGTCGCTCATACCGTACTTCGTGACCATGGACTTCGCGAGGTTGGTCGCTCTCTCGATGTCGTTGGAGGCACCGGTGGAGATGTCGCCCATGATGAGGGCTTCCGCCACACGGCCGCCGAGCAGAGTGACAAGGTTCTCGAGCATGACTTTCTTGCTCATGTAGCTCTTGTCCTCGACGGGGACCGACATGGTGTAACCGCCTGCCGAACCGCGCGGGATGATGCTGACCTGGTGGACCGGGTCGAGCAGCGGCAGGAAGAAGTTGGTGACGGCGTGTCCGGACTCGTGGTAGGCCGTGAGTTTCTTCTCGCGGTCGTCCATCTTCCGGGACTTCTTCTCGGGGCCGACCATGACTTTGATGGTGGCCTCTTCGATGTCGTCGTTGGTGATGGCTTTCCGGCCGTTTCTGGCGGCGAGGAGAGCCGATTCGTTCATGAGGTTCTCGAGGTCCGCACCGGTGAAGCCGGCGGTGGACCGGGCGATGACGTTGAGGTCAACGTCGGGGCCCAGAGGCTTGTTCTTCGAATGGATCTTCAGAATGGCCTCTCTTCCCTTGACATCCGGGTACGTGACCGTGACCTGACGGTCGAAACGGCCGGGACGCAGGAGCGCCGGGTCGAGGATGTCGGGACGGTTGGTGGCGGCGATCATGACGATGCCGAGGTTGGCGGCGAAACCGTCCATTTCAACGAGCAGCTGGTTGAGGGTCTGCTCACGTTCATCGTGGCCGCCGCCCATGCCGGCGCCTCTGTGGCGGCCGACGGCGTCGATCTCATCGATGAAGATGATGGCGGGCGCGCTCTTCTTGGCCTGGTCGAACAGGTCACGGACGCGGGATGCGCCGACACCGACGTACATTTCGACGAAGTCGGAACCGGAGATGGAGAAGAACGGGACGCCGGCCTCGCCTGCAGTGGCGCGGGCCAGGAGCGTTTTACCGGTACCGGGAGGGCCGACCATCAGGACACCCTTCGGAATACGGGCGCCGAGGGCGTCGTACTTCTTCGGGTCCTTCAGGAATTCGACGATCTCCTGGAGTTCTTCCTTCTCTTCATCGGCGCCTGCGACGTCGGCGAAGGTCGTCTTCTGCTCTTCTCCGCCCTTCTTGACGCGGGCCTTACCGAAGCCCATGCCTCTCTGAGCATCACCCATGATGTTGTTGTTCATGCGCCGCATGAACCAGATGATGATGGCCGCCATGATGAGCGTGGAGAACAGGAGCGGCAGGATCTCGACCATCCAGGACCGGGACGAGCCGGCGATGTAGTTCTGTTTGATCGGCTTGTCGGGATGAGCCTTGTTGTATTCGTGGACACTGTCGTGAACGTCGTTGACGAAGAGTTCCACGTTCGGGACCGTATAGGACCGCGCTTCCTTCTCGCCTTTCAGTGTGTAGACGAGTTTGCCGCTCGAAAGGTTCAGCGAGTACTGCTTGACCTCTCCCTGGTCGAAGTACGAGATGACCTCGTAGTATTCGTCCTTGGTCTTGTTCGCGTTCGAGTTGAACGAGAAGAACATGGAGCCGATCAGGAGCAGCGGGATGAGGATCCACATGATGGTCGCCATCAGGGAGCCCCGGTTGTTCGGGCCCTGATTGTTCGGTCCGAGACCGAACCCGTTGTTGTTATTATTGTCCGGCAATGGCTTGCCCTCCTTCGGTTAGTGTGCGAGTACAGTACACTAAAGGTTATGATAAAAAGCTAAGATGAACTTAAAAAGACTGATTTACTCTTCCGGATCGTAGATGCCGACATACGGCAGGTTCCGGTATGCCTCGTCGTAGTCGAGACCGTAGCCGACGACGAATTCGTCGGGGATGACTTTGCCGATGTAGTCCGCGGAGATCTTGGAGACCCGGCGGTCCGGCTTGTCGAGGAACGTGCAGATCTTCAGAGAGGCGGGGTTCCGCATCTTGAGGATCTCCATGAGAGAGGCCAGCGTACGACCGGTGTCGAGGATGTCCTCGACGATGAGGATGTCCTTGCCGGTGAGGTCCGTGTCAAGGTCCTTGATGATCTTGACGGTACCGGTGCTCTCGGTCTTGTTGTAGCTGGAGACGACCATGAAGTCGATGGACAGCGGGATGTCGATGGCACGCATGAGGTCCGCCATGAAGACGACCGCGCCCTTCAGGACGCTGACCAGAACGAGGTTCTTCCCTTCATAGTCTTTCGAGATCTGTTTGCCGAGTCTCTCGACGATCTCTTTTGCTTCTTCTTCGGATACCAGGACGCCCTTGACGCGTTCTTCGAGTGCACTCATCGTAATACCTCCACAGTCCATACATATCGGTTTTCATCGCTTGCGGCAAATCCCTCGGCGGCGCCAAATCCTTCCAGCCAGGCGATCTGCCCGTTCTGTTCCAGGATGACCCGGTCTGCCCGCTTGTCGGCAGGAACTCCGGCCTCCTGATACAGTGTTTTCAATTTCTTCGTGACCCCGCGGCCCTTCGGTGCGAACGTGTCGCCGGCCTGCCGGGTCCGCAGTACAAAATTGAAGTCTATTTTATCATAGATAAGGGAATTTTCCAACAGGTAAGCGTCGAAATTCGCCTGTCGGGTGTCCCGTTTCGTCAGCCTCACCGTGACGGGTGTCGGCTCCTTCGAAACGAACTCCAGGCGCTCCGCCATCGTGACCGTTCGTTTGAAGGTCCGGGTGACGGTCTCGTCCTCTTCTTTCGGCCAGTGGAAGAGCAGTTTGTCCCCCGCCAGGGTGACGAACGCGCCGCCGGGGACCTGCATCTGCTTGAACTTTTCTCCGGTGCGGATCCACAGAAGGAAGTCCTCGAGATGCCGCTGTTCGGCGTGGACGCCGGTGTACTCCCGCATGGTCAGCGCCAGCGCGCGCAGGAGGATGGAGTCCGGCGCTTCCCGGAGGACCGAGACGTCGAGGGTGTCCTCTCCCCGTCTGCTGCGTTCCAGGAGCCTTCCCGCGAGTTCGTCGAAACAGTCCGCGTCCCGCTGGAGTTTGACCGCCGTTTTGGCGATGTGCCCCGTCGCGCCGTTACAGACCGCTTCCAGGGCGGGCAGCACTTCATGACGGATGCGGTTCCTCGTGTAGGAGACGTCGTCGTTGGTGCTGTCGATCATATACGGAAGACCGAGGTCTTCGCAGTAGGCCTCGATGTCTTCGCGGCCGAGCTCGATGAGCGGCCGGATGATGCTGTCGCGCACCGGCGGGATGCCGGCGAGGCCGGCGAGGCCGGTGCCCCGGGCGAGGTGGAAGAGGACGGTCTCCGCGTTGTCCGACGCCGTATGGGCGGTGGCAACGCGCACCCCGGTCAGTTCGGGGTGCTGCCGCAGGATGCGGTCGGAGACCTCCTCGAAGAAGCCGTAGCGCACCTTCCGGCCGCAGGTCTCGAGGGACTCGCCGCTCTCTGCCGCCAGTTTCGGCACATCGGCGTGGAGGGCCGTGAACGGGATGCCCCGTTCCTCACAGAACGTCCGGCAGAACTGTTCGTCCCGGTCCGCCTCCGCGCCGCGGATGCCGTGGTGGACATGACAGGCGTACAGAGGGAATGCCGGTACATCGCCCACACCGGGAGAGAGTTCCTGTAAAACAGAAAGAAGCGTCACCGAGTCGGCTCCGCCGGAAAAGCCCACCAGGACGGCGTGCCCCGCGGGGAGCATCTCGTAACGCTTCAATGTGGAAACGACAAGGGACAGAAATTCGCTGTGCTGCATGTCGGCGTCCTCCTGTCCCATTCGTTGTTAGTGTTATGCAAAGATGTCGTCTTCGCTCCGTTTTTCGATGCTCGTGAACAGCGTGAACTCGGAGTTCCACGCGAGGTCCACGGAACCGACGGGGCCGTGACGGTTTTTGGCAACGATGATCTCAACGGTGTTGATGTCGTTGCGCTCCATGTTCTCCTCTTCCGCACCGGGCTGCTGATAGTAGTCGTCGCGGTACAGCATGAGAACGATGTCGGCGTCCTGCTCGATGGAGCCGGACTCACGAAGGTCGGCCAGCTGGGGCCGGTGGCTCTTGCCGCGTGCCTCCGTACTACGGGAGAGCTGGCAGAGAACGATGACGGGGACTTCGAGGTCCTTCGCCATCAGCTTGAGATTACGGGTGATCTGCGAGACTTCCTGGACACGGGACTCGGTACGGGTCCCGGACTGCATCAGCTGCAGGTAGTCGATGATGACGACGTCGATGTCCTTCATGCGGCGGACCTTCGCCTTCATCTCGTTGACGGTGATGTTCGACGTGTCGTCGAAGTAGAGCGGGATCTCGTGGAGAGCGCCCGCGACGGTGGAAAAGTTGGTCCAGTCCGAGGGCGACAGGCGGCCGTTCCTCATCTTCTGGCCATGGATGCGCGCCTCCATGGAGATGACACGTTCCGCGAGCTGTTCCTTCGTCATCTCGAGCGAGAAGAACAGGACCTTGTTCCCCTTCTTCGCGACGTTCGCCGCGAGGTTCAGCGCGAAACTCGTCTTACCCATGGCAGGACGGGCGCCGACGATAATGAGGTCGGAACGGTTCAGACCGGAGATCATCGTGTCGAGGTCTCCCCAGCCGGAGGGCGTACCGAGGTATTTCTCCCGGTCCGGTCCGGACAGGTTCGTGAGGTGCGGGACGACTTTGTCGAGCAGGATGTCACCAAAGCGCGACGCGGCGCCGGTGTTCTTGCCCTGTCGGATATTGTAGATCTTCTGCTCCGCGGAGTCGAGGATCATATCAGCTTCTTCCGAGTCTCCCCTGGCTTCGTCGAGGATCTCGTTGGCGGTGTCGATGAGGCTCCGCTTCATGAACTTGTCTTCGACGACCTTCGCGTAAGACTCCGCGTTCTGGGTCGACGGCAGCAGGTCGGCGAGTTCCCGGATGTACTGCCGGACGGCAGCGGGGTCTCCGAACTGGCTCGAGTCCTGCAGTTCCGTGATGACGGCAACGGGTTCGACGACGTCGCTGCGGGCATCGATGGAGAGCATGGCATTGTAGATGGCCTTGTGCTCCTGCCGGTAGAAGAACTCGGTCCGGAAGCCGCTCGCCTGGATGCGGTCGAGGCAGTCGGGGTCGAGCAGCAGGCAGGCCAGTACGGCGCGCTCCGCCTCAAGGCTGTAGGGCAAATTCATCCCGTCCGGGACAAAAGCTTCTGCCATGGCGCGTTTCCTCCTCTTCGTAGTCTCTGGGCGATTTACTCTTCCGTCACTTTGACTTTCACGGTCGCTTCCACGCCCTGGAAGAGTTTGACCGTGGCGTTGTAGGTCCCGAAGGCCTTGATGTCCGGGGCGCTGACTTTCCGCTTGTCGACACTGATGCTGTAGTCGGTGCGGATCTTCTGCGCGATGTCCTTCGACGTGATCGAGCCGAACATGTTCCCGCCGGCGCCGGCCTTTGCCTTGAATTCAAGGGTCTGGTCGTTCAGCCGCGCGGCATTGGCCTCGGCCTCTGCCTTCTCGGTGTCATATTTGAACTGCTTGCTCGCAGCTGCGTTCTTCATTTCGGTGACGTTCTGGGCGTCCGCCGGAGCGGCGAGGTTCTTCGGCAGCAGGAAGTTGCGGGCATATCCGTCCGATGCGTTGACCATATCGCCCTTTTTGCCGAGCCCTTTGACGTCTGCTTTCAGAATGACTTTCATTGTTCTTCCACCTTTGTTGCTTATTCCATTTCGAGGTACTCATCGATCGCCGCTTTCAGCTGCTCGATGACCTCCGGCACATGGGCTTCCGTCATCTGGGCCGCCGCCATCGTGAAGTGGCCGCCGCCTCCGAGACGTTCCATGATCCACTGGACGTTCATGTCGCCCAGCGACCGGGCCGAGACAAAGACGTTGCCGTCCTCTTCGAAAAGAACATAGGACGCCTTGACGCCGGTGACACTCAGCAGTTCGTCCGCGACCTGGGACGCGATGATCCGCATCTCCGGATAGACCGTGGTGGAAACTGCCATCGCGCAGTCTCTGTACTGGGTCGCGGTACTGAGGATGGTTGCCTTGGCTTTATAGTTGTCGATGCTGTTCGCAAAGAGCTGTTTGACCGCTACGGTGTCGGCGCCGGCGCCCTTCAGCCAGGCCGCGGCCTCGAAGGTCCGGACACCGGTCCCGAGCACGAAGTTCCGGGTGTCCAGCATGATGCCGGAGAGCAGCGCGTTGGCGCTGACCGGGTTGATGTTGGACTGCAGCGGGATGTACTGGAGCAGCTCGGTGACGAGCTCACAGGCCGACGACGCGTTGGGCTCCGTGTAATAGAGGTCCGCGCCCTCGATGATGTTGGTCGTTCTCCGGTGGTGGTCGATGATGGCCACGGCGTCGAACTTGCTCATGAGTTCGGGGTACTCCAGCGAATTGGGACGGTGCGTGTCGCAGACGATGCACAGACAGCGCTTGCCCCGCATCAGGGACTCGGCACCTTTGTCGTTGACGAAGATGTCGTTGCCCGTTTTGTCGATGTAGTGTTCGATGAGGGCCGGCGCCAGGCTCTTCTGCCGGTTCAGCAGGACGAAACTGGGTCTGCCCACGATCTTCGCGAATTCGGTGACACCGATGCAGGACCCGACGGAGTCGAGGTCGGAGAACCGGTGGCCGGTGACGAAGACCATATCGGATTTCCGGATGAGTTCGGCCAGGTTCGAGGCCATGATCCGGGATTTGACGCGGCTCGAGGTCGTGGTCCGGCCCACGAGACCGCCGAAGAATTCGAGGTTGCCGTCGGTGCTGACCGTTGCCTGGTCACCGCCACGGGACTGGGACATCTCAAGGGCAGCCATCGCGTAGCTGTCGCTCTCCGGCAGAGAGCGGCCGCGGCCGGCGCCGATGGAGACGGTCATCTCGACGAGACTTTCGCCGAACTTGTATTCCCGCACCTTCTTGAGGATGTCGAACTTCTTCTCCATGATCTCCTGAAGGCCCCGCTCTTCCATGATGACATAGTAGCGGTCGGAGCTGAGCTTCTTCATGATACAGGGATATTCGGAGGCCCAGGTCTCGAAGATGTTCTCGATGCCGGAGGAGATGGCCTCGCATTCACTGCTCTTGTAGTGGCGATACACGTCTTCCTGGTTGTCGAGTCTCATGTAGAGGACACAGGGCTTCGACTGCCGGTACTCACCGGCGTCTCTCTTGAGTTCGGTGTTGTCGAGGAAGAAGAAACAGGCGGAGCCGGTCTTCTCATCGATCTCACCGGCATACACCGTGTACATGCGGCCACCGAACTCAAGGTCCAGGCCGCCGTTCCGGTGGCATACCTCCTCGAAGGGCACATCGCCGATGAACTCGTTGATCTTGCCGGAGGAGATGAGGTTGTTCCCCATCATGGTCACCCGGAAAAGGTCGTTGTACCAGACGATGTTGCCGTTCTTCCCGACCACGGCCACGGGCATGGGATAGCTCTCCGCGCCCCCGTGGGACTCGAAGTACTTCTCCGCCGAGCGGATGACCGAGTTGTAATAGCGCCGTTTCGAGTACCAGAAAATGAAGTACCCGATGATGAGCGCGAGGAAGATGGCGAACTGGATGATTCCGTACAGATGGTTGAAGGAATACAGGACCAGTGTCGATGCGGTGGCGGCCAGAAGGATCAGGAACGCCAGAATACTAGAGACGATACTCAACGAGTCATACCTCCATGATGATGGGAAGGATCATCGGACTGCGCTTGGTCTTGTCATAGACCACATGGGACACTTCGTCCCGAACGCGCTGTTTGATCGTGGACCAGTCGCGGATGTCATTGTCGAGACAGTTCTCGATGGCCCACATGGCTGCTTCCTGGGAATCCATGATCAGGTCTTCGGACTCCCGGACATAGACGAAACCGCGGGTGATGATATCGGGACCGGAAACGACTTCGCCGCTGGCGCTGTCCATGGCGACGACGATGGTGATGATGCCGTCCTCCGCCAGGCGTTTCCGGTCTCTCATGACGACATTGCCGACGTCTCCGACGCCGATGCCGTCGACGAAGACGCGTCCCGCGGGGACAGTGCCCGCGATCTTCATCTCGTTTTCCGAAAGCTCGATGGTGCGGCCGATGTCCGTGATGATGATGTTCTCGGACGGGATGCCCATCTTTTCCGCGAGTTCTTTATGTTTCTGGAGATGCTTCTGCTCACCGTGGACCGGTACGAAGTACTTCGGTTTGATGAGACCGAGCATCATCTTGAGTTCTTCCTGGTTGGCGTGGCCCGAGACGTGGATCTCGTACATACGCTCGTAGACCACTTCGGCCCCCAGCTTCATCAGTTCGTCGACGACACGGCCGACCATCTTCTCGTTGCCGGGGATGGCGGTGGCGGAGATGATGACATAGTCGTTCGGCGTGACGCGGACTTTCCGGTGGTCGGAGAACGCCATACGGGACAGCGCCGACATCGGCTCGCCCTGGCTGCCGGTGGTGATGAGCACCAGCTGGTCGTCCGGGTACCGGGAGATCTGGTCGAGGGGGATGATGAGTCCGTCGGGGACTTCGAGGTAACCGAGTTCCTGACCGACCGACATGACGTGTTCCATGCTCCGGCCGGAGAGGGCGACTTTTCGCCCGGTGGCGACGGCCTGGTTCACGACCTGCTGGACTCTGTGGATGTTGGACGCGAAGGTGGCGACGATGACACGCCGCTTCCCTGCCGCCTTGAACAGCCGGTCGAAGCTGTCGCCGACGGAGGACTCACTGGCGGAGTAGCCGGGCTTGACCGCGTTGGTGGAGTCCGCGAAGTAACAGAGGACTCCCTCCTTCCCCAGTTCCGCAAACCGGGCGAGGTCGATCATGCGGCCGTCGACGGGTGTCGTGTCGATCTTGAGGTCGCCGGAGTGGATGACCGTGCCGACGTCTGTCGTCAGCGCGAAGGCCAGCGCGTCCGGGATCGAGTGGTTGACGTGGATGGCTTCGATGTCGAACTTGCCGAGTTTGAACCGGTCGCCCGCCTCGATCTCATGGAGCTGGGCGCTGCTCAGGATGCCGTGCTCCTCGAGCTTGCCCTTGATGAGGCCGATGGTGAGAGGCGTGCCGTAGACCGGCTTGTTGACGATCTTCAGAAGGTACGCGAGGCCGCCGATGTGGTCCTCGTGACCGTGGGTGATGATGATGCCTTTGATCCTGTCTTTGTTCCGTTCCACGTAGGTGAAGTCCGGGATGACGATGTCGACACCGAGCATCTCCGGTTCCGGGAACGAGAGACCGCAGTCGAGGATGACCATATCGCCATCGTACTCGAACAGGGTCATGTTCTTGCCGATCTCGTTGAGACCGCCGAGGAACGAGACTTTGAGCGGCAGCTGGAACGTTCCGCTGTCCTTTTTACGGGACCCGTTCCGCCGCCGGTAGTTCTTCTGGTAGTTATTCGTTTTTCTGGGCATAAATACTCCTTTTACGATTGGGTTTTTGCGATGTATTCAAACGCTGAGTGTCAAATTGCCGTGCCCACCCGCGCTTATATATTAATTAATAGAGAGCGAGACAACATTGTAATCGCCTTTTGGGCAATTGTCAAATTATCTCACATTAGATTATACTCTTTTTTTCCCCGCCCACAAGTGTTACTATTATAGGAGCGAAACCGACTTCCCCCTCAGAAAGGTGTTATATATCATGGGCGATTTACCGATCGTGGAACTCTTCACCGACGGAGCCTGCTCCGGCAACCCCGGCCCCGGCGGCTACGGGGCCATCCTGCGCTACGGCTCCGTGGAAAAAGAACTGTCCGGCGGAGAACCGGAGACCACCAACAACCGCATGGAGCTGACGGCCGTTCTCGTCGGCCTGAAGGCCCTAAAAAAGCCTTGTAAGCTCACCATCTACTCCGACTCCCAGTACTTCTGCAACGGCATCACGAAGGGCTGGGCGGAAAGCTGGAAGCAAAACGGCTGGCGCAAGAAAGATAAAAAGCCCGCCCTGAACCCCGACCTCTGGGACGAGCTCCTCACGGAACTCGCGAAACACGAGGTCACCATCGAGTGGGTCAAGGGCCACGCCGGCCACCCGGAAAACGAGCGTTGCGACAAGCTCGCCGTCGGCGCGTACCAGCAGTATCTCAAATAACGAGACATAAGATAAACCTCCGAACCGCAGTTCGGAGGTCTTTTTGTTTTGTCTTACTTTCTCGTCGGGAGCACCGCGAGGATGCGCTCGGCGATCTGTGCGTGACCCTTCAGGGTCGGGTGGTTGTCGCCGCGGAAGATCGGGGACTCGGGGTCGTTCATGTGGGAACTGATGCCCCAGGTGTCGACGAAGGTGTAATAACCCATGCTGGCATACGGGCTGCCGTTCTGCATGTAGTTGTTCATGTTCGCATAGAGGCTGCCGAAGATGTCGCCGATCGGGATGCCGATGCCACCGGACGGGATGGTGTCGTTCTCAGACGCGTTGTAGAGACCGACCACGATGAGTTTGGCCTTCGGGTTGAGCTCGTGGATCCGGGAAACGATGGCGTCGAAGTTCTCGGAGAACATGCGGAACGAGGTCAGTTCGGCCTGAGCCAGCGCGGCATAGAACTGCGCGTCGACCACCAGCGTGTTGAGGTTGTTGAGCGTGTTCTTCACATAGTTGAACGGGTCGAGCAGCGCTGCCACCTGGTTGCCGAGGACACCGACATCTGCCATCAGGGTCTCCATCGTGATCATCAGCGGCTGGGTGGAGTCGTTGATGCCGATGTTGAGCGTGATGAGGTTCGACTTCGCGATGTCGTTCTGGAACGCTTTCCGCAGAACGTTGAGCTGGTCGACGTTCAGATGGCGGGCGTCATTGTTGATGGACGGCAGGCGCAGCGGGCTCATTCCGTCTCCGTTGTAGTCGTTGTAAAGCAGAGCACGCAGGTCCGTGGTCCGGTAGCCGCTGTGGGCCAGCTGGTGGATCGTCTTCGCCTTGACGGCCTTTCCGAGAATGTCCGGGTAGGTGTCCGGGACCAGGTTCCACTCGACTTTGTTGTAGTCGTGGTTCATGTCATAGCCCGGGTGCGAATAACCAGCGGCCACACTGTCCCCCAGCACGGTGTACGTTTTGTATGTCTTCACGTTTTTGGCGGTCGCCGCAAAGGAAGACATACTGAGCACCGCCGTCAGAGTCAGGACGGCGACCAGTGCCGCAATGAGCCGTTTCATGGTTCTCTTCATGGTGTCATTCTCTCCTTCTTCCAGGAATGTCTTTGCCGTGTGTTCTGTGAATGTGTCGAAATTATGAATTCATTTTATTGTACACGAAACATCAGTCTTCGACAAGACCCAGTTCATGGTCGAGGACTTCCTTGACGTCTTCCGGGTCGAGGCCGTGGACCATGCATGCCTCAGAGAGAGACTCGTAGAGAGCGGCACCGCAGGTGACACAGCTCATGCCGCAGTTCATGAGGACCTGAGCGGCGTCGGGGTACTTCTCGATGATGTCGATGATGAGCATGTTCGGGTCGATGGGGCCGTCGGCGCTGACGGGTTTCTTCGCGAAGAAGGTCTCCACATCTTCCGCCGGAGTGGCTGCGGTCCGAAGACCGAAGTTCTTCTCGAACACGCTGATGATGCTGTCCGTCATGTACTCGGGGTAAGCCGGGAACACGGTGATGTTCTTGGCACCGATGTAGATGAGGGTCAGGAGAGCGGTCATGGCCCGTTCATCTCCGAGAGAGACGATGTAAGAGATCGGGACACCGTTGATATCATATTTGCCAAGGTCCGCCTGGAGCTTCAGGGCCGCCATGCAGAAGGAGTAGGTGTCGTTGATGGCACCGATGTCCATGGTGCGGGGCATGCCGCGGAGCGTGCCGAGGTACTGGTCATTGAACCGGAACTTGACGGGGCCGTCGGTCATGACGACGGAATTCTTCGGAAGTGCCGCGACCAGCTCGGAGGCGTAGGAACGGGACGGATCGGAGCCGTCCGCACCGATGATGGTGATGACTTTGGCGATGGACTCGTCCTCGATGGCACCGGTCAGCATCTCGCCCATGGAGTAGAGCTGATCGTGGCCGAAGCCGGTGACGACCTCGCCCTTTCTCAGTTCAGTCGGAGCCTCACAGGTCTTCGCCTGCTCGATGACCGCGGAGAAGTCGGTGACACCGTCATTGTCGGTGACCAGGTGCGGGACGCCTGCAAAACCGGCGACACCGGTCGTGTAAATGCGGTCCGCATAAGCTTCCGCCGGTTCGGTCATGGTGCCGCCGGTGACGACGACAGGACCGCGGAAGTAAGTGAAGTCGGACGTCTGGCTCGCCATGGAACCGCCGTAGTTGCCGGCGAAATGGTCGAGGCCGGAGAGCTGCGGATAGCAGTGCGCCGACATGAGTTCGTCATGAGTGTAGACTTCGACACCGGTGCCTTTGGTCTGGTCGAGCAGGCACTCGAGCGCGCGGATGTCGGAGCCGCAGACAAGGATGCCCGGTTTGGTGCGGACGCCCAGTTCGATATTGGTGAGTTTCGGAGAGCCGTACCGCTCGATGCGAGCGTTGTCGAGCAGGCCCATGGAACGGTAGCCGAAGCCGCCGACTTCCATCGACAGGTTGAAGAGCAGACCGACGCTGAGGGTATACTTCAGGGTCCGCTGCAGGACTCTCTGCAGGAACGGGTCGATGCCCTCATCTTCGTAGCCGATCTGATAGGCTTCCCAGGCAAAGCCGGCAATGCCCTTGAGGCCGGCGAGGACGATCTCGCGCAGGCTGCGGGCGTCGGCGTTCTCATTTTCTTTTTCTTCGATCTCCGCAAGCTTGGCGGCATACTCCTCCGGATCTGCCGGGTCCCAGAGAGAGTCGACGGGAAGGACGCGGGGAGCCGTGACGTCGGCGAGAAGTTTGCGCTTCTCGGCAAGGGTCTCCTCGATGGCGGCGCTGAGGGCAGCCTCGTCCGAGTTGACACCTTCGGCAGTCATGCAGAGGTTCCGGACGATCATCAGATCGACACTCTTCGGAACATCTTTCATCTCGACGCGCAGTTCAGTTGTGACAGCGGCCAGACTCTTGGTGACAAGGTCCAGTACCGCACGAAGTTCTGTAACGGTCATGGTAATTCGGTCCTCCGATTTATGATTTCGCTTTGATTTTGATGGTAACAGTTTTTGCGGTGCTTTCCGCCTGTTTCGGGACTTCTTCCGGTCTCGGCCGTTTCTTCACGACGACCTTCTTCGGCGCGGGTTCCGGGTCCGGTACGTTCCGTTTTCGGACGATGACCTTTTTCGGCACCGGTTCGGAAGGTTTCGCACGCTTTCGAACGACGGCCCGGGTGGCCTCCGGTTTCCTTGGAGCCGGTGTCGTCTTGATCTGATGGACGATCTCCGGTCGCCGGACCGGTCTCGGATCCGGGATCTCCTCCGCCGGCACCTCTTTGGGCACCACGTAGTACTTCGGTTTCGGGTTGATCCCCTTCAGCGGGACACCGTCTTCATCGAGGTACTTTCCGTACTTCGCGAGGATGTCCTCCGGGGTCTCGATGGCATCGTCATCGGGTTCGAAACCGTCACCGGGACGGGAGCGCAGAGCACTGCGGGCAGTCTCGTCCGGACCGGCGAACAGCCGGCCGAAGCCTTTGCCTTTTCTGCCCTTCTTTTTCAATGCAATACCTACTTTCCGAATGGGTCACAGCACTGTTTCGGCTAATTATAACGCAGAAACAAATTGAACACAAGTTATTTTGAAGATTTCAGCTGCCAGGCCTCGAGGTCCCGGACTTCTTCATACATCGCCCGGTAACTGCGGTATCTGGAATCGGCGATGAGCCCCTCCTCCACAGCAGCGGTCACGGCGCACCCTTTGTCGTTCATATGCGCGCAGGACGGGTGGAACCTGCACTTCGCGATGTACGGCTCGAACTCCGGGAAACAGTCTTCCAGTTCGTCCTTCAGGACCCGTTCATCGCGGGCAAATTCGAGGGAGGCGAAGCCCGGGGTGTCGACGACATAACCGCCGCAGACCTTCATGAGCGTACATTCTCTCGTCGTGTGACGGCCTCTCCCCAGCTTGCGGGAGATCTCCGCCGTCGCGAGGTCGAGGGACGGGTCGAGCGCGTTGAGGAGCGTGGACTTGCCGACGCCGGAGTTCCCGGTGAACGCACAGGTCTTCCCTTTGAGGAGCGCTTTCAGTTCCCCGGTCCCCTCCCCGGTCAGGCCGTTCGTGACGACCACCGGGAACGGTGTTTTCTCATAGGTCTCTTTGAGGTCCGTGACGTCTTTCAGGTCCGCCTTGTTGAGGACGATGACGGGCTCGATGCCCTTGCGGACCGCGATGGCGGTCAGCCGGTCGATGACGAGGGGGTTCGGGCGCGGTTCCTTGCTCGCCACCACGATGATGATCCGGTCGATGTTCGCGACCGGCGGCCGGCGCAGCTCGTTTTTCCGCTCGAAGATCTCGTCGATCGTGTTCTCCGTGTCTCCGTCGTTGACGGTGATGGACACGTGGTCTCCGACCAGCGGGGTCACTCCGTCGTTGCGGAAAACACCTCTGGCCTTACATTCATAAATCCCGTCGGCGGCCTCTACATAATAGAAGCCGCCGATCCCTTTTACGATTGTTCCGGTAAGTGTTGTCATGTGATCACCAGGGCAGGATGAACCCGCCGTTTGCGGACGTCGTCGATTCGGACGTGTACGGGTACGTGTTGACGCTGGTCAGCGGCACGGAGCTGCGGGAGAAGTCCGCCTTCGCATCGTAGACCTTGGTCTCGCCGATGTAGATGTCGACGGGGACGTCGGTGCCGTTGCCGGTGATCTCCGCGCTGTAGCCGCGGCCGTTCAGGAGGACCTCGGAACTCTTCTGGAGTTCATTGGCCACATAGATCCGCAGGGTCTGGGTGCTGCCGGTGTTCGGCAGTGTGATGTGGACCCGGCCGGTCTTCTGAGCGCCGGAGCCGGAGCTGACCGTAAGATCGATCGCAGTGCCCTTGTTGGCTTTCATGCCGCTGCGGACACTCTGTTCGATGATGGTGCCCTTGTCTTCATCGGAGTCCTTCTCGGTGACGGAGCCCACTTTGAGGCCGGCCTTCGTGAAGAACTGCTCGACGGAGGACTTGTCATTGTAATAGTTCATGCCGGTGACGTCGGGGACCGTGGTCTTCTCGTTGCTCTCGTCGGTGGCGACGATGAGAAGGATGGTCTCGGACGTGTCCGCTTCGGTGCCCTGTGCGGGGTCGGAGCGCAGGACCGTACCGGGCTCTGCCGTATTGGAGAACTCCGTCTCGGCCTTCAGGTTCGTGAACCCTTCGGTCTGGAGCAGTTCACTCGCTTCGATGAGGGTCTTGCCGTAGATCTTCGGGATCTCGGTCGTGGTCCCCTTGGAGACGACTTCCAGCTTGATGACCTGGCCCTTGCGGACCTTGGTGCCGGAGACGGGATCCTGCTTGATGATCTCGCCTTCCTTCGCCGTCGTCGAGGAGACGTAGGAGATATCGAAGTCGAAGTCTTCGTACCGCTCATTGCCGTCGATCTCTTCGGCGTAGATCTTTCCGACAAAGTTCGGGACCGTGAGGTCGTTGCCGCCGAGGACGTCGGTGAAGAGCCGCAGGAAGACGAGGACCGCCACGATGGCAGCCACGAGGCCGATGCCGACCCCGATGCCGATGTTGCGTCTCACATTGCCCGGCCGGCTTTCGTTCCGGTCCGGGATGACCGGGCTCCCGCCGACGGAGGAGCCGCCGCCCACGTTGGGCGCAGCGCCGTAGGCACCGCCGGTGACCGATTCCCGGTTGATGAACTTGGTCGGTTCTTTATCGACAAAATAGGTGTAATCGAATTTGATGGACGGGTTGCGTTTCAGCTCGTCGAGATCCAGCAGCATCTCGGCCGCGGACTGGTACCGGTTCGCGATGCTCTTTTCCATGGCGTGGAGCGTGATCTGCTCGAGGCCGACCGGGATCTGCGGGTTGATCTCCCGGGGCGGGGTCGCCTCGTTCTGCACCTGCATGATGGCGACCGACACGGCGCTGTCCGACTCGAAAGGCAGGCGGCCGGTGATCATCTCGTAGAGCACGACACCGACGGAGTAGATGTCCGCTTTGTCGTCGGTCATCTCACCTCTCGCCTGTTCCGGAGAGATGTAGTGGACCGAGCCGATGGCGGCTTCCGTCATGGTGCGGGTCTCGCCGCGGGAGAACCGGGCGATGCCGAAGTCGGTGACTTTGATGCTCCCGTTTTCCAGCAGCATGATGTTCTGGGGCTTGATGTCCCGGTGGACGATGCCCTTGTCGTGGGCATGCTGGAGGGCCCGGAGGATCTGGGTCGTGAAGTGGACCGCTTCCTTCCAGGGGATGACGCCCTGCTGCTCGATGTATTCTTTCAGCGTGATGCCTTCCACATACTCCATGACGATGTACTGGAGTTTATCGCCCAGAGAAACATCGTAGACTTTGACGATGTTCGGATGGGACAGGACGGCAATGGCTTTGGATTCATTTTTGAACCGTCTGCGGAATTCTTCGTTGGCGAGGAATTCGTCTTTCAGGACTTTGATGGAGACCATACGGTCGTCGATATTGTCATAGGCCTTGTAGACCACAGCCATACCGCCGACGCCGACGATCTCACGGATCTCATAGCGGCCGTCGAGCCGTTTTCCCACATAATTATCCATTCTCAGCCCTCCACAGCGACGACGGTGATGTTGTCTCCGCCGCCATGTTCGTTCGCGAGGTCGACCAGCGTCCCGGCAAAGTCCGTGTTGAGACCTTTCAGGATGGTCTGGTGGATCTCTTCGTCCGTCACATAGTTCGTCAGGCCGTCCGTGCAGATAAGCAGCATGGTGCGCTCTCCGCAGGGCTCTTCATTGAAGTCGACCCGGAGGTTCTCGTCGACCCCCAGCGCTCTCGTGATGAGGTTCTTGCTGGGATGGCGGACCGCTTCTTCCTCGGTGATCTCTCCGTTCTCGATCATCTTCTGAACGAGGGAGTGGTCCCGGGTGATCTGCCGGATGGACGATTTATTGATGACATAGGCACGGCTGTCCCCCGCGTGGGCCACATAGATGTTCTCGTCATCCATGATGGCGGCGACGACGGTGGTGCCCATCCCGGCAAGGTCCGGGTTGGCAGAGGCCATGTCGAAGATCTCAAAATTGGCATTGGTGATTGCGGTCACCAGCAGGTTCCGGATGGACGAGGAACTCATGTTCTCCCGGTAAGCCGTGGTGATCCGTTCAGAGATGGACCGGACCGCGGTGGAGCTTGCGATGTTCCCGCCGACGTTGCCGCCCATCCCGTCACATACGACGGCCCAGGCCACGCCGTTGCGGAATTCTCCGGCGGCATAGGAGTCCTGGTTGCTGGAACGGACTTTGCCGGGGTCGGTCCTTGCAATGATCCTCATGTCTCTGACGCCTCCTTTGCATGGTTTCTTCTCAGCTGACCGCAAGACGCCTCGATGTCGGGGCCCAGGGTCCGTCGAACGGTGGTGGTGATGCCGTTCTTCTCAAGGATCGCGGCAAACGCCTGCAGGCGCTCCGCGGAACTTCTCACATAGTCGTTCTCCCGCACCTCATTGGCGGGGATCAGGTTGACATGGCACAGCATGCCTTTCAGACGGGAGGCCAGTTCTCTGGCGCAGTCGTCCGTGTCGTTGATGCCGCTCATCATCGCGTACTCGAAGGAGATGCGGCGGTTCGTGGCGGCGATATAATCCCGGCAGGCCTTCAGGAGCACTTCGACGCCCCAGCGGCGATTGACGGGCATGATCCGGTTACGGATGTCGTCGTTCGGCGCGTGCAGCGAGACCGACAGCGTGAACTGTGGCCGGAGCTCCATCAGCTCGTAGATCTTCGGCACGATGCCGCAGGTGGACACCGAGATGTGCCGGGCACTGATGTTGGTCCCGTCCTCCCCGGTGATGATGTCGAGGAAGCGGAGCATGTTGTCGTAGTTCAGAAGGGGCTCGCCCATTCCCATGAGGACGATGTGGGAGACCCGGATGCCCAGTTCTCTCTGGGCGGTGTAGATCTGCGCCAGCATCTCGGAGGTCCTGAGGCTCCGGGCACAGCCGTCGATGGTGGACGCGCAGAAGGAACATCCCATGTCACAGCCGATCTGCGAGGAGATACAGATGGAGTAACCGTACTTGTACTTCATCAGGACCGTTTCCACGGTGTTCCCGTCATTCAGTTCATAAAGGTACTTGACGGTGCCGTCGATCGCGGAGGTCCGTTTCAGGACCGTCTTCGCGTCATAGATCTCATAGTGCTCCGCGAGGGACGCTCTGAGGTCTTTCGACAGGTTCGTCATGTCGGAGAAGGACGCGACATATTTCTGGTGGAGCCAGGAATAGATCTGCCCGGCCCGGAATTTCGGGAGTCCGAGGGCCACGATGTCCTCGGTCAGTTCCGGCAGTGTCATCGCCCGGATATCTTTGCGTTCCGTTACCCTTCCCTCGCCTTCTCGAAGACGGCATTGAAGAAGCCGTCACAGTGGTAGTCCTGCGGAAAATAGGTCTTCATGAGGACGAGGTTCCAGCCGTCGTGCTCCTTCAGGAACCGCTCCGCCACCGCTTCGTTCTCCGCGGGGTTCAGGGAGCAGGTAGAGTATACGAGGCGCCCGCCGTCCACTACATATTGTTCCGCCTTATCTAAAATATCATACTGTAAGGCAGGTAAATTGTCAACGGAACCGGGGTCCTTGAACCGGATCTCCGGCTTGCGTCCGATGTCCCCGTAACCGGCGCAGGGCACGTCGCACAGGACACGGTCCGCGAGGGGCCGTTCCGGGTCATGCTCGGTGGCATCTCCCACGGCAGGTTCCACGATGGAGAGGCCGAGCCTTGCGGCGTTTTCGGCGATGAGCCCCACCCGCTTCTCATAGAGGTCGTAGGCGCGGACGACACCCTTGTTTTCCATGTGTTCGGCAATGGTGCAGCTTTTCCCGCCGGGGGCCGCGCAGAGGTCGTAGACCGTCATGCCGGGCTCTGCTGCCACGTTCGCGCAGCACAGCTGGGACGCGGCGTCCTGCACGTGGAAGAGCCCGTCCCGGAAGGACGGGAGCGCGGCGAGGTCTCCGGCGTTCTCGAGGATCAGTGCATCGCCCGCCGCTTCATGGGGCACGGCGGTAACACCTTCGGTTTCCAGCCTGGCGATGAGTTCCTCCGTCGTCGTACGGGTCGTGTTCACCCGCACCGTCAGCGGACGGGGGCCCAGGGCGTCTTTCAGGATGCCCTCGGTCTTTTCAAAGCCGTATGCGTCCACCCAGAGCCGGATGAGAGGCACCGGCACGGAGTAAAGGATGCTGTAGTATTCGTATTCACTGTCCGTGAGCGGTCTTCCCTCTTCCGGCGCGTTCGCGGGCGCCTCCGGCAGGCAGAGCCCGTTCGACGCGACCTTCCGCAGGACCGCGTTGCAGAGTCCCGATGCGAAGCCCGCCCCGTTTTTACGGGTCAGTTTCACCGCCTCGTTGATGGCCGCGTGGTCCGGGACCTTTTCGAGGAACAGGACCTGGTAGGCGCCCAGCAGCAGCGCGGCATAGGCCTTCGGGTTGAGCTTCTTCAGCGGCTGCTTCAGGTAGAGGGACAGGTTGTAGTCGAGGGTCAGTTTCCGCTCGAGCACACCGTAGACAAGAGTCGTGAAAAACGACTTGTCGGCGCCCGACAGGTCGGAAGACCCCAGGACGCCGGCAATGGATAAGTTGGAATAAGACTGGTGCTTCAGAAGCTTCAGGAGCGTCTCGAAAGCGAGCTGTCTCGGGTCTTTCATGTCAGCTGCTCCGACGGTTGTTGCCGAGGAAGATGATCACGAAGCGGAGAAGGTTCGCAAGGGCGGTGGCGACCGCGACGACATAGGTCATGGCGGCGGCAGTCAGGACCTTGCGGGCTCCGGTGTACTCGTTGCCCTCGAGCATTTTGGTCTCATCGATGACCTTGAGCGCGCGATGGCTGGCGTCGAGTTCGACGGGCAGCGTCACGAACTGGAACAGTGCGACGAACGCATAGAGGATGAGGCCGAAGTAGACGAGGCCGGAGATATTGAGGAAAATGCCGATGAGGGCCAGCGGGATACCGGCGGCAGAGCCGATATTGCAGACCGGGATGATGGCATTGCGCAGTTTGATGGGCACATAGCCCTGAGCGTGCTGGGCCGCGTGGCCCGCCTCATGACAGGCGACACCGATGGCGGCGATGGACGAATGTCCGTAAGTACTGTCGGACAGGCTGATGATGTTGGTCTTCGGGTTGAAGTTGTCGGAGAGCTCTCCGGGGATGTGCTGGATACTGACATCGGTGATGCCGTAGTAGTCGAGCACTTTCTGGGCGGCCTGCTCGGCCGTGAGCCCCTTGGAGGCCTTGAACTCGTCGAACTTTGCATAGACCGATTTGACACGGGAGGATGCGATCAGGGCAGCGAAGAAGCACACCAGCACCAGAATGTAGGACCACGTGTAAGCGGAGCCGAATCCGTAAGCGCTGAGGTTGCCAAGACCTTGATAACCGTACATAACATACACCTCTCTTAGACAGGAATGATGGGGTTTACAGCTTCAATATAAGTACTAAAACTTAAAAATAACTTTATTTTACGAAACACTCTGTCCCGCCTCGACGGGGTGGCCGAGGAGGTAAGACTTCGTGTCCATGGCGCGGGAGCCCTGGGGCTGGACTTCGGTGAGTTCCACGTAGGCACCGTCGCCGCAGCGGACGAAGAGTCTCCCCTGTTCCGCGTACAGGTCGCCGGCCTTCTCACAGCCGGTCTTCCCGTCGGTCAGGTCCGGCGCCAGAAGCGAGCGGTGCAGCTTCAGCTGGGAGCCGTCTCTCATGGTGAGGGCGCCTGGCCAGGGCGACAGACCGCGGATCTGGTCGTGGACTTCCTGCGCGGTGCGGGTCCAGTCGACGGGCGAATCCGCCTTCGACAGCATGCCCGCGTAACAGGACTGCGCGTCGTCCTGAGGCGTCCGGGTCAGGGTACCGGCTTCGAGGGCCTCCAGAGTCTTCTGCAGGACCGTGCCGCCGAGGACCGCGAGCCGGTCGAAGAGCTCTCCGGCCGTTTCGTTCTCGCCGATGGTGACGGTCTCCGACAGGAGGATGTCTCCGGTGTCGAGCCCCTCGTTCATCTGCATGGTGGTGACACCGGTCTCGGTCTCACCGTTCAGGATGCAGGCGTTGATGGGCGCGGCGCCACGGTACTTCGGCAGAAGGGACGCGTGCACATTGATGCAGCCGTACTTCGGGAAGTCGAGGACATCGGACTTCAGGAGCATGCCGAACGCGGCGACGACGATGACGTCGGGCTGCAGTTCTTCGAGGATGGGCAGTGCCTCCCCGTGTTTCAGTGACTCCGGCTGATAGACCGGGATATGGTGGAGCAGCGCGCACTCCTTGACCGGCGGCGCCGTCAGGATGTGTTTGCGTCCCTTCGGTTTGTCCGGCTGGGTGAAGACGCCGACGACCTCATGTCCTTCGGCGATGAGCCGCTCCAGAGAGGAGACCGCAAAGTCCGGGGTCCCCATGAATACGATTCTCAAGCAGGAAGTCATCCTTTCGCGTTTTTCTCGGCACGGCGGATCCGGGCCCGCTCTTCCAGTTCCTCGCGGTCGTGGGGTTCCGGGTTGAGGCGGTCGAGGAACAGGATGCCGTTGGTGTGGTCGATCTCGTGGCAGTAGCAGACCGCGCGGAAACCTTCGATGTCTTCGACGTGGTGCTCGCCGTAGCGGTCGTCATATTCGACGGTGATCTTCTCGGGACGGATGGTCTCGTAGTACTCACCGGGAATGGACAGACAGCCTTCGATCTCGTACTGGATGCCTTCCTCGTGGGTGATGACGGGGTTGATGAGCTCGGTCAGTCCATCGCCGTCCTGCAGGTCGACGACAACGGCTCTCTTGAGGCTCGCCACCTGGACCGCCGCGAGGCCGACCCCTTCGTCGGCATACATGGTCTCTGCCATGTCATCGAGCAGTTCCCAGAGGCGCTCATCGAATTTGGTGACGACCCGGCTCTGCTTGCGCAGGATGGGGTCCTCTTTTTTGACTACATTTCTGGTTGCCATACACTATCTTCTTTCTTATCCGTTCTCGACATCGACAACGGTGGTAATGCTTTTTGCGTCGGAAGACCGGCCAAACTCCCGGAGGAGTTCCGACAGCAGCTTCCGGAAGGGTGCCTGGAAACGGCACTTGATGAGGACCCGGTAGCGGTAGGTGCCGCCGACCCGGACGACCCGTTCGGGCATGGGTCCCAGGGCGATGAGCCGGATGTCGCTCTGTTCCCCGAGCCGCTCTTTGAGCAGGCTCAGGAACGCGGCAGCAGCTCCTTCGACCCGTTCCTGTTTCGCGCCGCGGAACCCGACGGAGACGAGGGTGCAGAAGGGCGGATAGACCATCGCCTTCCGGACTCCGATCTCGTAGGAATAGAAGGACTCATAGTCCTGTTCCCGGGCGAACCGGATGACTTCGTTTCCGGGGTTCATGGTCTGGATGACCGCCTTGCCGGACCAGCGTCCGCGGCCGGCGCGCCCCACGACCTGTGTGATGAGGTCGAAGGTCCGTTCCATGCTCTGGAAATCGTCATTGTAGAGCTCTTTATCGGCGTTCAGGACACCGACCAGGGTGACGTTCTCGAAGTCGAGGCCCTTCGCCACCATCTGAGTCCCTACCATTATATCATATTCGCCGTTACGGAACGCACTGAGGTTCCGGTCATAGGCGTACTTCTGCATCGTGGTGTCGGCGTCCATCCGCAGGATGCGGGCGCCGGGCAGGAGTTCTGCCAGTTCCTCTTCCACTTTCTGCGTGCCGCTGCCGGAGTACCGGACGGCCTCTTCCCCGCATTCCGGACAGACCCGGGAGAACGGGACGGAGTAGCCGCAGTAGTGGCACATGAGGCGCCGGTTCGCGTTGTGGTACGTGAGGGAGATGCTGCAGTTCGGGCAGGTGACGACGTTCCCGCAGCTCTCGCAGGCCACATAGGTGTTGTACCCGCGCCGGTTCATGAGAAGGATGGACTGGCGGCCCTCGTCGAGGTTCTTCTTCAGTTCCGCCAGCAGATAGCGGCTGATGGAAGACTTGTTCCCCGCGGACCGCTCTTTGCACAGGTCGACGGTGACGACCTCCGGCAGTGTCGCTTCGCCGTACCGGGTCCGCAGCGCGTGGAAGCTGTAGCGGCCGGACTGCGCGGCGGCAAAGGTGCTGAAGCTCGGCGTGGCGGAGGCCAGAACGAGGAGCGCGCCCCGTTCATGACAGCGGAACTTCGCGATGTCCCTCGCGTGGTACCGGGGGCTCCGGTCGGACTGGTACGTGTGTTCCTGTTCCTCGTCCATGATGATGAGACCGAGGTCTTCGACCGGCGCGAACACCGCGGAACGGGTGCCGACGACGATCTTCGCGTGCCCTTCCCGGACCCGTTTCCACTCGTCGAGGCGTTCCCCGGCGGACAGCCCGCTGTGGAAGACCGCAACCGTATCGCCGTAGCGCTGGTAAAAGAGGTCGAGGGTCTGGGGCGTCAGGGAGATCTCCGGCACCATGACGATGATGCCCTTCCCCGCCGCGAACACCTCATCGATGAGCCGCAGGTACACGGATGTCTTGCCGCTGCCGGTGACGCCGTAAAGGAGAGACACGCCTCCCCCGTTCTTCCACTGCGCGGTGAGCCCGTCAAAGGCCGCCTGCTGCTCCTCCTGGAGCACGATGGGCTTCGGGTCGCCCTTCGGCCGGATGTCATAGGGACGGCGATACACTTCCTGCTCGTAGTACTCGATGACATCTTTCGCGAGCAGTCCCTTGAGGACCGCTTCCGTGACACCGGTGAAGTAGCACAGTTCCTTGACGGAACAGGTGCCGATGCGGAAGAGTTCTTCGGCGACGGCCCGCTGCTTTTTTGTCAGCTTCTCCGGCAGGGTGTCGAGGTCCTCTTCGCTGCCGATGAGGTCGGTCAGGCGGACCATGCGGACCGTGGCGTCTCCGACAGTGCGGACCGCGTCATAGTCCCGCTGCAGGATGCCCTGCTTCGTGAGGTCCTCGAGGATCTCCGAATCGAGGTCCAGTCCGAGGTCGGACAGGATGATCTTTTTCCGGACGTATCCGGTCCGGTGCGAAAGGTAATCGACGATGGTCTGCACATCGCCCTCGAATTCGGTGCTGTCCCGGTACAGGTCGGTGACCGCGAAAGAGGCCATGGTCGTGAGGTTGACACCAGCCGGGAACATCGTCCGAAGGGCATCAAAAAGAGTACAAAAGGTGCGTTCCCTCATGTACTCTGCCAATGCGATCATGTGTCGATCGATCAGCGGTGTCTTGTCCAGCACCGCCGAGATCGATTTGTATCGGTCCAGAGGGAGCCCGGAGCTCAGGACGGCTTCTTCGGCCGGGAGCAGACGGATGACGACAGCCTGACGGAGCACGGTGCCGCGCCCAAAGGGCACCATGACACGGCAGCCCACCTGAAGGTCGGCCGCGAACGGCTCCGGCACGAGGTACCCGAACAGGCGGTCAAAATGGTATGCCGTGTTCTGTACCGCGACTTCCGCAATGAGTCCCATGTCCTGCATCGGTCCTCCTTCTGGAATATGGTTGGTTCTTACAGGTCCCGGATCTCCAGGGGCTCTTCGATGATGTACTCGCCGTCGAGCAGCTTTTCGAGTGCCATGGAGACGGGTTTCTCGGTCAGGATCTCCCCTTCCATGTTGGCTTCGTCCGAGATCTCACGGGCGAGCTTGGCGGTGGCGGAGACCAGCGAGTAACGGCTGACATTCTTTTCGCCGTTTTCTCCGTAAAGGAGTTCTTTGAGGTCGGGGTTGAAGGTCTGTTCTTTCATGGTTCTTACTTCCTTTTTACTCAGTCGAGTTTGCTTGGGTCATCGGGCGTCCCCTCGCGCAGGTGGCGGCGGTGACGGTAGATGAGCTCCAGGATATTTTCTACGGCATTTTCCAGCCGGTCATTGACGATGATGTAATCGTAGTCGGTGGCCATCGTGATCTCTTTGCGGGCGATGGCGAGCCGTTCGGCGATCTGGTCCTGCGACTCCGTCTGACGGCCTTCGAGCCGTGTGCGCAGCGTGTCGAAGGAAGGCGGCATCAGGAACATGGTGCAGACGTCGGGCTGCAGCTGTTTGATCTTCGTGGCACCCTGGACTTCGATCTCCAGGATGACGGTCATGCCTTCATCGGTCCACGCCTTGACGGGCGCCTTGGGGGTTCCGTAATAGTTGCTGCCATACTGAGCGTATTCCAGCATCTCGTTGTTTTTGATCTTCTCTTCGAACTCCTCTTTCGAGACGAAGTAATAGTTGACGCCGTCCACTTCTCCCGGGCGGGGCTGCCGCGTGGTCATCGAAATGGAAACGATGGTCTTGTCGTCTTTCTTGAGCAGTTCGTTGATGACGGTGTCCTTGCCGACGCCGGAGGGGCCGGACAGAACGAGTACGAATCCGCTGTTCATTGGTCTGCCTCCTCGGTTTCTTCTCCGGTGATCCTGCTCCGGAGCGTCTCCGGCTGGAGATAAGAGAGCAGGCACAGGTCGGTGTCGGTCAGGATGACGGCCTTGCTTTTCCGTCCGTGAGTCGCGTCGATGAGGGTGCCCTTTTCCTTGCACCCCTGCACGATCCGCTTGATGGGAGCGGATTCCGGACTGACGATGGCGATGATGCGGTCTGCGTTCACGCAGTTTCCGAATCCGATGTTAACGAGTTTCAACGAAACACATCTCCATATACCAGGGTCCTTACTCGATGTTCTGGACCTGTTCCCGAATTTTTTCTACGTTGCCCTTGATGTCGAGGACTCTGGAGGTGATCTCCAGGTCAGACGCCTTGGAGCCGATCGTATTGGCCTCGCGATTGATCTCCTGAACGAGGAAATCCATCTTGCGGCCAATGGCGCTGTCGTCGTCAAACATGGACTTCAGCTGATCGATATGGCTGTGGAGCCGGACGGTCTCCTCGTCGACGGCCACTTTGTCGGCATAGATGGCAGCTTCCGTCAGGAGGCGCTGCTCGTCGACCTTGACGTCGCCGATGAGGTCGCGGATGCGGCCCTTCAGTTTCTCGTTGTACTCCCGGACTGTTTCCGGAGAACGTTTCTCGATGAACTCCGTCAGTTCCAGGATGTGGTCTGCCTTTTCGCAGATGTCTTTCTTCAGCTGTTCGCCTTCCCGTTCTCTCATGGCGATGAACTTGTCACAGGCCTCGGTGAGGACGGGCAGGACCGCGTTCCAGATGGCCTCTTCGTCGGCGGCCACTTTGTGGACGGCCAGGACATCGTTGAAACGGGTCAGGGACATGGCGGAGACGTCGTTGCGGACCTCGTAAGTGTCGGTGATCTCCTTGAGAGCGGCCAGGTAGGCTTTCACCAGACCGTGGTTCACCTGGACTTCGACGTCGGCGGCATCGAGCTCCAGGATGGAGACGCTGCACTCGACTTTTCCGCGGGCGATGCGGGTCTGGAGGTAGGATTTGATCTTCTCCTCCAGAAAGCTGTACTGCCTCGGGCACCGGGTGGAAAGCTCGAAATACCGGTGGTTGACACTCTTCATCTCGACGGAGATGGAGAGCTCGGCGCTTTCCGACTGGGCACGACCGAAGCCGGTCATACTTCTTGTCATATTCGATTACTCCTCTGTAAGGCGATTTCGCAGTTTTTCCGCGTTTTTTGCCTTAAACGTAACCTTTATTATACAAGATATCAAAGATACTTGCAAATTTCGTCCTTATTTGGAAGCGCGTTTCAGGGACGCCACTTCCTGGGGTGTCAGGTCCCTCCATTTTCCCTGCTGGAGCATGCCGAGTTTCACGGGGCCGATCGCCGTTCTCTTGAGGCGGGCGACCTCCAGGCCGAGGGCTTCGCACATCTTGCGGATCTGCCGGTTGCGGCCTTCGCAAAGGGTGACCTCGAGGACGGTACGGTCCTCATACTTCTGCAGGACCCTGACGTCGGCGGGCAGGGTCTTCTTCCCGTCGATGAGGATGCCGGCCATCATCTGCGCCACCTGCTCATCGGTGATGTCGGGGCGGATGGTGACCCGGTAGATCTTGCTCACGTGTTTCGACGGATGCGTCATGTTGTTCGCGAACTCACCGTCGTTCGTGAAGAGAAGGAGCCCTTCGGAGTCGCGGTCCAGACGGCCCACGGGGTACACACGGGTCCCGACATCGGCCACCAGCTGGGCAACACACTTGCGGTCCATCTCGTCGCTCATGGTGGAGATGAACCCGCGGGGCTTGTGCAGCATGATATACCGGGCCTCCTGGTCCTTGCGGACCTTCCGCCCGTCGACGGTCACCTGATCCCGCTTCGGGTCGACCTTGTCGCCCACTTTGGCGGTCTGACCGTTGACCTTCACCTTCCCTGCCGCGATGAGTTCCTCGCTCTTCCGGCGGGACGCGATGCCGCAGTCTGCCATATATTTCTGTAAACGGACCGTGTTGTCTGCCATACGTCTTTATAGCTCCTTTGAAAGTTTCCAATGAAACAACAATACGCAACCACCCTTTGCAGGGTGGCTGCGTCTGTATCATGATGGATGATTATTTGTTGCGGTTGATGAAACCGGTGACCTTGTCGAACATGTCGGGAACAAGGTTGACCATTCTCTCAGCAGCGTTGTCATAAGCCGTGATGTGCTTGAGGGTGACTTCGCCGTTCTGGATGAGAAGGAAAGCGACCGGAGTGATGGTGACACCGGCACCGCCGCAGCCGCCAAACAGCTCCTGGCTGCCCGAGGACGGGAAGTCAGAGCCGCCGCTGGCAAAGCCGTAGGTGACCTTGGAGACCGGGATGATGGTCATGCCGGACTCGGTGTAGACCGGATCGCCGATGATGGTCGAAACATCGATCATATCTTTAACTTTTTCGATTGTTGTTGCAAGCAGTCCTGCTGCAGAGTTCGTCTCTTTACTCATGAAAAGCACCACCTATTAATTATTTTCTTTTAAAGCCGACTCAGCAGTCTGCCTTAAGTATTTTGCGTCTCGTTCTGCGATCATAGCCTTCTTGTTCGCGCTGATGCGGGAGCTGTTGTCTTTGACGACTCCCATCGTCTCCTTGCCGACCTTGCCGAGATACGGCAGGAACGGGCCAAGTACGCGGATCGGCCGGAACGCGATCTGATTGTGCAAGGAAGCTTTCTGCTTCGTTGCGAGGAAGTCCGGAGTAAGCTCGATATCATACTTGCGGACTTTCATGTTTCTGGTCAGGAAACTCATGGCCGGGAAGATGACGGATGCGACCTGACCATACTTGATGGCCGTGTCGGCTGCGTCTTCACCGGTGACCGTGAAGCCGATCGAAAGTTCTTTGATCGTGAAGCGCTTCCGGATCACCTTGGACAGGGTCCCCTTCGTCTGAGAGCCGATAAAGGCCATCAGTGCCAGAACAGAGTTTGCATCGAAGCCGTCAATGAAGCTCTTGCCGTTGATATAGGCGCCCTCCAAGTCAAACGTGTCAACCCTCTCTTTGATGGTTGCCAGTTTGGAGACCTGAGATTCATCCACTACATCCGGTAACGGGTCACCGGCTGCCTCCGCTGCTTCTGCAGCCTGAAGATAGTCTTCAGCCTTTCTCATTTCAGCGTTGAGTCTTGCTTCTTCTTCCTGTAACCTGGATGCCTCACCGGCGAGCTTTTCAGCAGTCTTGATCTCATTCGTAACTGCCATTTTCTCTCTCATGCCGATGGACTTTTCCTGAACTGTCCCCACGACTCTGGGTCCGGCAGAGCCAAAGTGATGCCGAACGAAGTTCCACATCTTCTTGAGCCGGTATTTCCGTTTTTCAGTGAACGGCCATACGGTCAGCCCAAGGAAACCGTACTTAAGCTTCATGCCGAGGCCGTCATCTTCATCGTAGTCCACTTTGACGCCGATCTTGACCCAGAGAAGGAACAGTACCAGCAGGACTGTCAGAATGACGAGCACCCAGACGATGTTCATGATCCAAAGGAGTACTTTTAGAAAAGCCAATAGTCAACACCTCCTCATTTATGAAATTTTCAATAAATAACTTAAGTTTCGTCAGAGGTCTCTTCTTCTGCTTCCGGAACTTCGGTTTCTTCAGGAGCCTCGAGAGCTTCTTCTTTTTCCGGGAGCGGAGGAAGTTCCTCCAGCGATTCTATGCAGAAGCACCGCAGGAACGCGGGCGTCGTGCCGTAAACGATGGGTCTTCCGGGAAGTTCGAGTCTTCCCTTCTCTTCGATGAGACCCTTCTGGGTCAGAGAGCCGATGACGCCGGAGCAGTCGACTCCCCGCACCTGTTCGACGAAGGATTTCGTGACAGGCTGGTTGTAAGCGATGACCGCCAGGACTTCGAAGGCCGCGCCGGAGAGCGGCGTGTTCTTCTTCATGGCAAGCACCGCACGGACCGGTTCGGAGAACTCGGTACGGGTGCAGAGCTGGACCTGATCGCCGAGGCGTTTCAGGACGAGACCGCTTTCCCGGTCATCCAGTTCTGTTGCAAGGGCCGTGATGGCCTGATCGATATCGGAGACCGGCAGCTCCAGAGCCGCCGCGATCCGTTTGACCGGCAGCGGATCTCCCGCTGCAAACAGGATGGCTTCGACTGCCCCCTGCAGCTCTTGCTGGTTCAAACGTTTCAACCCCTCTTGATTTCTATGGTCATATCGTCTCCGTCCTCCGCGGCAACGACCTTCTTGTCTCGAATGAGTTCGAGCAGCGCAAGGAACGTGGCCACCATTTCGGACCGGGACTTCGAGGCCCGGATGAGTGAGGAGAACGTCCGTCTCCCCCGTCCGGTGATACTCGTCAAAATGAAGCTGATCCGCGACTGGACCGAGACGATCTTCTTCTGGACGATCTCGGTAAAGGCCTCCACCGGCGGCGGGAGCTTGCGTCCCCGTTTTCCGATGGCCGCCTGGTAAGCGGACAGCAGTTCGAAGGGCTCGTGGAAGTTCTCGTAGGTCATGTCAGCTTCCACTTCGTCGGGTCCTTTCGTGTAAAGTTCGAACCCGTTGGCGGTGTCCTTCAGTTTTCCCGCCATGATCTGACAGTCGCGATACTCGAGGAGTTCGCCGGTCAGCTCCCGTTTCAGTTCCTCCGCCTCTTCGGACTTCGGAAGCAGCGAAACGGTCTTGATGTAGACGAGCCGGGCGGCCATCTCCAGGAATTCACTGGCGACGTCCATGTCGGCTTCCTGCATCCTGCGGACATAGTCCGTATATTGTTCGACAAGCTCCATGATGGGGATGTCGTAAATATCTAACTTGTGTTTGCTGATCAGAGAGAGCAGCAGGTCCATGGGACCTTCAAAGACTTCCAGCTTGTAATTGATCTGCTCCATGCTCAACCCCCGAAGGGCAGCGCCGACAGCCACGCGAAGAACCGGATGACGAATTCGGACAGTGCCGAGACCGGGTAGGACAGGATGCCCGTGAAGAGCAGAACGATGATGACGATGTACAGCGTCCGCTGGTTCCGCCAGACCCACTCCTTGGCCTTGCTCCCGTTCGGAAGGAAGCCTTCCAGGATGTGCCACCCGTCGAACATGGGGATGGGCAGCAGGTTCAGGACGCCGAGGAAGATGCTGATGGTGGCGGCGTACTCAAAGAAAGTGGCGATGGACATCTGCAGGATGGAACCGCTGATGGCACTGATGTGCATGACCACCGCTTCAATAAACAGGAAAAGCCAGCCCAACAGCAGATTCGATGCTGGGCCTGCCGCAGCGACGAGGACTTCTCCCCACCGCTGATTGCGGAAGTTCCGGGGATTGACCGGTGTCGGTTTGCCCCAGCCAAACCCGATGAGCGCGATGAGGACACCGCCGATGGGGTCGACATGGGCCATGGGGCTCAGGGTCAGTCGGCCGGAATTGCGGGGAGTGTCGTCTCCCTGCCGGTCAGCTGCCCAGGCGTGGGCGAACTCATGCAGCGGGATGACACAAAACACTAAAAACGCCGCGGCGAGAACTGCGATGATGATGTACATCGGTTCTCCGGTCCGAAGGGCTCTCAAAAGCATAAAGTTAAACCCACTTCCACAAGATATACAAAATATTACTTATATACATACTACTAGAATTCCCTTAAATCGTCAAGAAAAAACTAGGCCCGGAAACCACCACTCTCGGCAGCCCCGAATAGTCCTTAAAAACCTTGATGTTATCGGAAAAATCAGCAAAAATCGAGGCCACGCTTTCGCCCTGCTGCTCCCCGATCTCCACGGCGATGAGGCCGTCTTTTTTCAGTGCCGGAGACCACAGGTCGGCGATGCCGTGGTAGAAGATCAGCCCGTCTTCCCCGCCGTACAGCGCCAGAGAAGGTTCATAGCCGACTTCGGCCTGAAGGCTCTCCATCTCCTCTTTCGTGAGGTATGGAGGATTGGCGAGGATGAGGTCCGCCTCCCCGATGCCGAACGCCGACGGTCCGTCGAACAGATCGCCCTGCAGGAGGGTGAACCGCTCGGTGCGGTTCCGTTCCATATTGCCCCGGATGATGGCGCAGGCCTGGTCGGATTTCTCGACCGCGGTCACTTCACAGTTCCGGAAATTGCGCTCGACGGTGATGCCGACGCAGCCGCTGCCGGAACAGAGGTCCAGCACCCGGGCGGGCGGTCCGTCCGCGTGGAATATCTGCAAATACTGCAGCGCAATGTCGACGAGGAGTTCCGTCTCCGGCCGGGGAATGAGTACTCCCTCCTTCACGGTGAAGGAGAGGTTGTAAAAGTCCCATTCCTGCAGGAGGTACTGGAGCGGATAGTGCTCGCTGCGGCGACGGATCAGGTCAAAGAAGCGTTTCACCGTCTCTTCGTCCAGTTCCCGGTCGCGATGCACGAGCAGTTCCCGGGGCGATACACCGGTCACGTGTCCGAGGAGCTCTTCCGCGTCATAGCGGGCATTCTCGACCCCGGCCATGCCGAGGGCGCGGGTGCCGCCTTTCAGCACCTCACCAAGGTAGTAAGTCTTGCTCATTGGATCTCCGCTGTCTCCGGGTCTTCCGGAAGGACTGCCAGGAACGCGGCGATGCCGCACTCGATCATGCTGTCTTCCGGCTCGATGGTCGTGATGCGCTGCATCCAGAGGCCGGGCTGCGACAGGATGTTTGACAGAAGGTTGTCATGGCGTCCCGCATACCGGATGAACTCATAGCCGAAGCCCATGATGAGCGGGATGATGAGGATCTTGACGAGGACCCACAGCCACCGGATGGTTCCGATGCCCGGGAAGACCAGGACGAGGATCGTCGAAAACAGGATACTGATGAGCAGCATGACGATCGTGAAGCTGGTCCCGCAGCGGGGATGGAACCGGGTCTGGGCACGGACGTTCTCGACCGTGAGTTCGAGCCCGTTCTCATAGCAGGCGATGGTCTTGTGTTCCGCACCGTGGTATTGGAACACGCGTTTGATCTCATTCATGCGCCGGACACCGGCCATGTAGAGGATGAGGATGATGATCTTGAGGATGCCCTCGAAGAGCGGATGCAGGTTGTGGGTCTCCAGCACATCGTGGGTGATGTACTTGTCGAACATGTCGACGAGGAAGGCCGGGAGCCACATGAAGAGGACGAGGGCCAGAGCGACGCCGAGGATGACCGCGATGATCATCAGGGCGTTGATGACGCCTTCCGTCAGATGGGCCTCCATCCACTGGTCGAGCTTGGAGGGCTCTTCCTCGTAGACGGTCCCGTCATCTTCCATCGACTTCTCCGCGGAGTAGTCGAGGTACCGGTAGCCGAACTTCAGGGACTCAAAAAACGCGATGGTCCCGCGGACGAGGGGCCATTTGGCCCATTTGTGGCTGTCCTGCAGACGTTTTTCTTCGTGGTGTTTGACCTCGATCTCACCGTTCGGGAGGCGGATCGCGGTGGCCGCATCGTTCGGCCCTCTCATCATGAGTCCCTCGATGAGGGCCTGGCCGCCGATGCTGGTCTTGTGACATTTTTTACTCAACTTCGGTTGTCTCCGTTTCTACTTCGGGCATGTCGGCAAGTTCTTCGAGCGAAACGGGCTCCACCGGGACAGTATCGACCGGGAAGGACAGGATGACACAGGTGCCAACGCCGACCTCGCTCTGGATGTCCATGGTGCCGCCATGCATTTTGACGATCTCATCGACGACCGCGAGCCCGATCCCGCTGCCGCGTACTGAGATATTGGATTTATAGAACTTTTTCCGGACTTTCGGCAGTTCCTCTTTCGAGATGCCGCAGCCGGTATCTTCCACAAATACCCGGAGCGTGGACTTCTGCTCCTCCCCTTCCGGAGGCAGCATTTCGGCGAAGACCGTGATCTTGCCGCCCTGCTCGGTATATTTGAAGGCGTTGTCGAGGATGTTGACAAACACCTGGTTGATGCGGTTGGGGTCCCCTTCCGCCGGTGCCGGCACGTGGGGGACGTTGTAGATGAGCTCGATGCCTTCCCGCATGGAGCGGTCCTTGAAGACGAAGATGGTGTCGTCCAGTTCCGCGAGGATGTCGATCTTCTCGTAGCGCAGAGTCATGCGGCCGTTGACGATCTTGGAAAGGTCCAGAAGGTCTTCGACGACGCCGGTCAGACGGGAGGCTTCATCGATGATGACCTCCATGCCGCGCTTCGTGAGAGCGGGGTCGGAGTTACCCATCGCCTGCATGGTCTCCGCCCAGCCTTTGATGGCGGTGAGCGGGGTCTTCATCTCATGGGAGACCGTCGAGATGAAGTCGTTCTTCATCTTGTCGGTCGAACTGAGCTCGTCGGCCATGAAGTTGATGTTCTCCGAGAGTTCGGAGATCTCATCGTGGTACTCCTGCGGCTCCATCCGGGCGGACATGTCTCCCCCCGCGATCCGCTTCGTGACTTCATTGATCTGCTGGATCGGCTGCACGATGGAATCGATGAATGTGATACCGGACACCATCATGATGAGGCCGATGGCGATGAGCACGATGAGCAGCGCGAAAAACACGTTGGCGATCTGCCGGTTGACCTGGTACAGCGACACGACATAGCGGACCGCCCCCAGGTTCTGGTCCCCTTTTCGGAGGCGATGTGTCGTGGCGGTGATGGACTCTCCGTACATGTTCCGGCCGTGGAAATCGGCGGTGCCGGTACTGTTTTTCATCGCCTCATTGAAGTCCGGCATCGACTGGTCCTTGACCGGGAAACCGGAGCTGGAGACGACGACATGTCCGGAGGGGTCGATGACCCAGACATCCATGATGTCCTTGTCTTCAAAGGCATCGACATACTGTCTCGCCGCGTTCTCGAAGGACGAGTTGTCCGTCTCGGAGACGAAGAACCGCTCGACGGAGTTCGAGTACATGTTCTGGACTGCGTTGTCGGCGGCGGACCGGTAATAGTACCGGCCGATGATGAAGACCGCGACGAACACCAGGAGCAGGATCGTCATGATAAGAGCCGGACCGGATGTGAGCCAGCGGCGGTAGATGCCGGTCAGCTTGAGCCACTTACGGGTCTCTTGTTCGTTCATACGTACTCCTCTGGTCAGTTGACCCACTTGTAACCGATGCCCCAGATGGTCATCAGATGCTGCGGCGAGGAGGGCACGTCTTCGACCTTCATCCGCAGACGGCGGATGTTGACGTCGACGATCTTTTCCTCACCGAAATACGAGCTGCCCCAGACCTGCTGCAGGATGTCCGTACGGGACAGGGCCGCGCCGGGGTTGTTGAAGAAGTATTCCATGATCTGGAACTCCACCTGGGTCAGTTCGATGAGCTTGCCGTTTTTCGTCAGCGTACGGCTGCGGACATCGAGGGTGAACTCGCCGAGGGTGATCGTGCTCTGCGGCTGTTCCGGCGCTGCGGACACCATCTCGACACGGCGGTAGAGCGCGTCGACTCTGGCCATCAGTTCGGCCGGAGAGAAGGGTTTGGTGACATAGTCGTCGGCGCCCACGAGGAGGCCGGTGACCTTGTCCATTTCCTCGGTCTTCGCCGTCAGGATGATGATGCCCACAGAGGCCCTGCGCTTGCGCAGTTCCTTGCAGACCTCGATGCCGTCCATTTCCGGCATCATGATGTCCAGAAGACAGACGTCGAAGGCACCGTCCGCCTCGTCATAGAGCCGGACCGCTTCTGCACCGTCTGCCGCCTCGGTCACGTCGTAACCGCTGCGTTTGAGGTTGATGACGATAAATTCGCGAATGGCGGATTCGTCTTCCGCTACCAGGATCTTTTTCAAAGCTGAACTCTCCTTTAATAGAACACCAGACTGTTCTGGATGGTTTCGTTGGTGAAGCCCGCGGCGGTGCCGGCGCTGGTCAGCGTTCCGAACACGGCGCGTTCTCCCTGTTCACTCAGGAACGTGTATTCACTGTTCCATGCCTTGGGTTTTCCGGTGGCGGAATAGACGAGGCTGAAGAGGGGTTCTCCCCTGCCGGACTCCGTCGCGGAATAGGCGGTGATGACGCCGGTTTTTTTGTTGCGGTAGAACAGGATGCTGTCGCGGTACGACGCATCGACCTGGAGGACATAGCGGTTCGTCGTGTCCATCATGCCGTAGGCTTTGGTCTTCAGGACCCCGGGCTCTTCGGCCGTGGTCACGGACCAGGAGTTGAGGGCGATGCGCTCTTCCTCATCGGCATCGTTCCCGGAAGTCCGTCCGGAGGGATCGACAGGTCCGTAAGCGACGGGGATCTCGATGAGACCGTCCTCGTCGATATCTTTGACGGGGATCTCCGAAGCGCGCAGCGTCGAAAGATTCGTGTGCGTGTCATTTTCGGTGAACGGTGCATGCAGCATCTGATCTTCGTTGTCCCACCAGATCACTTCCGTGAACATGGTGTTGTCGTTTTTCAGAGCATCGACCAGAGCGACCGGAGTCGGTCCCTTCTGGATGTAGACACCGTCATAGACGGAAGCCGTGCTGTCGAGGGAGATCTTATCGCCGTACTGCTGCAGGCCCTTGCCGTTCATCTTCATGAGAGCGGCGAAGTTGTGCTGGACCTTCCGGGTCGTTTCGTTCCAGAGGACCAGGATCTCTTTGGCGCCGTCGTTGTCGAAGTCGTATACGCCCATCGCCTTGTAAGGCATGTTGGAGATCGTTTTGAGTTCCGGCTTGCTGCCTTCCAGGTTGACCGTGTGGACCGTCATGGTCCGGGAGCTGTCGGTACCGGAGAGGCTCCAGGAGATGATGACCTCGGCGGTGTTGTCATTGTTGAGGTCGGCGAAGGTGACCGAGTCGACCTTGCTGCCGTATCCGCTGGTGTCGATGACACTCGTCCAATCCTCATCGATATAGTCGAGGACGTGGACCCGGACCGTTCCTTCATCGGCGGTCCTGGAATAGAAGACCAGTGCTTCCTGGTCCTCGTCGTCGTCGATGTTGCAGAGGACATAAGCGCTCCGGTAGTCGCCCTCCGCGGGGTACTGGAGCTTGTATTCCGTCCCGGAGCCAACCGCCCGTTCAAAGGCCTGCTGGAGTTTCCGGTTCTCGCCGTTGGGGTTCGGCGGCGACAACACTTCCTGCGGAGAATGGAGCCTCGTCATGATGAGGAGGAACGCTCCGAGGAGCAGCGCCACCGCAAAGGCGATGAGTGGGATTCGTTTATTCAAGGTTACACCTTTCCTTTATCGTCGGCTCACGAATGGATGGAGGCGCGGCAGTAATAACTGCCGTAGGCCCAGCAGGTCTCGGAGCTGATCGTGGGAGTCAGGGCCAGGCGGGCCGTCCCCTCTTCCACGTCTCTTCCGGTCAGGTCGGCCGTGAACTTGATGGAGGATGCCGTCAGAGCGGCCAGGTCCTCTTCGGGGCCGATCAGCGTGACCTGCATGGATTCGGCGACCGGATGGACCGCGAGGTCGGTCGCGTTGTTCGTGACTTTGATCGTCGGCTTGTCGATCGTGATGGTCCTTGTGGACAGGTTGCCGGTGTTGATCGTGACCTCGAATTCATCGGACGGGTCCATGGGGATGCCCTCCGTCATGTCGGACGCGCGAAGGGTCAGAGAGGTCGTGCCGGACTCGATTTCCGAGAAGTCGACGGTCCCGATGGAGATCCGCTTCATGTCGGCGAGTTTGTCCGGGTCGACCGCCACGTGGATCGTGGAGGGGCTGATGCTGACTTTCGGCGCCTTGTTGATGTAGGCGGCCGGCGTGTTGGAGAAGGACACTGCGACCGGCAGGGTGACGATCTGGTAGACCGGAACGGTGACCGTGATGTTTTCCGCGGCGTCGGTCGACAGATAGTTGATCGTGTTGTCGTTCTCGTCGACGATCTTCAGCGTGGCATCGAAGGTCTCCGAGTTACGAAGGTTCCCGCTCGTGTCGGCGTAGGCATAGGCGTGGGAGATCTTCTCCACGTAGGTCGCCGGGCCCTTGACCGCCACAGAGGTCTGAGACGGGATGGGATCCTGGGTCAGGAACTTGGATGTGTCGACCAGGTTGCCGGAGGAACGGACGACCGGTTCGACGGGAACATCGATGGTCTTCGGTGTGTCGAAGTAGACATCGACGGTATCTTTGGATTTGCTGACGATCCGGTAGTCCGGGTTGTCGTCACGGGAAGCAGCGCGCAGCTGCAGGGTATATTTGCCGGGAGAGTCGACCGAGGTCGTGACGGCGGTCACGGTCAGGTCGTCGGCTGTGAGGACGTTGTCCCCCACTTCGTAGCGCTTGCCGGAAACAGTGACGTCGACATAGAGGTTGTCAGCGCCGAAGGCCTCGTAGCCAAGCTGCGCGGGCATGCTTTCGTCGACTTCGACTTTGACGTCGCGGACGACTCGTTCGACGACCGGGGACTCGTTGATGGAGACCGCGAGCCAGATGACGAGCGCCAGCAGGAAGGCGATGAGCATCAGAGTCCTCTTGTTGCCGAGAAGAGTCGAGACGCGGGCACGCTTATTCGTCGTCGGCATCCGACTCACCTCCTCTGTGATCGATCACTTCGATCGTATCTTTGGTCTCATTCTGTTTGTTCCGGTTCTTCCGGTTCTTTCTCCGTTCTTCTTTTTCCTCATCGACATCGATCAGGAAGACATCGAGGAGCATTTCACGGACTTCGCCGTCGGAGAGGTTCCGGTGGAGGCGTCCGCCCTCTGCCATGGAGATGCTGCCGGTCTCCTCGGAGACGACGAGCACGAAGGCGTCGGACTGTTCACTCATACCGATGGCCGCTCTGTGACGGGTCCCGAGTTTCTTGCTGACGTCGTTGTGACGGGTGGTCAGGGGCAGGATGCAGCCGGCGGAGTAGAGCCGGTCGTTGCGGATGACCGCCGCGCCGTCGTGGAGCGGAGACTTCGGGAAGAAGACGTTCTGGATGATCTGGGACGTGATCCGCGCGTCGATGACCGTACCGGTATCGATGATCTCGCCGAGGGGCATGCCCCGCTCAAAGATGATGAGGGCGCCGATGCGTTCATCGCTCATCTCCTGGGCCGCTTTACAGACCGAGTTGATGCAGCGGGACATCTCTTCGTTGTACTGGATCGCCTTCGCGGAACCGTTCTTGCTGAAGAGCGAAGAGAACTTCAGGTAAGCGCGGCTCGTGCCGAGCTTCTCGAGGAGTTTCCGCAGTTCCGGTGCGAAGATGACGGCCAGCAGCACGAGGATGTTGTCGATCAGCTTCCGGAACAGGAAGATGGACGACTTCATGTCGAGCAACAGGACGATGACATAGGCCAGGATGAAGATGACGAGGCCCTTTGCCAGCGTGAGCGCACGGGAGTCCCGAATGACTTTCAGCAGCGAGTACACCAGCACCGTAAGGAGCAGGATGTCCAGCGTGTCGCTGAGCCAGTCATAGGTGGAAAACACGCTGATGACCCGACTGAAGAGCGTCGAGAGATCAGACCAGAGAGTCATAATGAGAGTTCCTCCTTAGATCGTTTCGATGAGGGCGACCGCGTGGGCGGAGATGCCTTCCTTACGGCCGGTGAAGCCCAGGTGTTCTTCGGTGGTGGCTTTGACGTTCACTGCGCTGAGGTCGACCTCGCAGGCCTTCGCGATGTTCTCACGCATCGCGGGGATGTGGGGCGCCATTTTCGGTGCCTGTGCGATGATGGTGGCATCGATGTTGCCGACCCTGTAGCCGTTCTCCCTGAGGCGATTCACGACCTGCTGAAGAAGAACGAGACTGTCCGCACCGAGGAATTCGTCGTCGGTGTCCGGGAACATGCCGCCGATGTCGCCGAGGGCGGCGGCGCCGAGCAGCGCGTCCGAGACTGCGTGGAGCAGGACGTCGGCGTCAGAATGGCCGAGCAGGCCCTTTTCGTAAGGGATCTCTACCCCGCCGATGATGCATTTGCGGTCTTCCGCAAACTGGTGGACATCGTAACCGTGACCGATGCGCATGATGGGTTCCTCGTTTCTTTAAAGAGTTTCGATGTCAATGGACAGGATCTTGATGGCGTCGACCGGCTTGTCCAGAGGACCGGTCGGGGCGGTGGCGATGTCGTCGACGACGTCCATGCCTTCATAGACCTGACCGAAGACGGAATGCTTGAAGTCGAGCCAGGGGGTGCCGCCGAGGTTCTTGTAGTTCTCGATGACCTCCGGCCCGAAGCCGTACTCGACACCCATCTGCTCCATCTGGGAGAGGAAGCGGGGGTCGCAGGTGCTGCACTGGACGATGAAGAACTGGCTGCCGTTGGTGTTCGGGCCGGCGTTCGCCATGCAGAGGGCGCCACGGATGTTGTGGAGGTCCGGGTTGAACTCGTCTTCGAAGCTGTGGCCCCAGATGCTCTCACCGCCGCGGCCGGTGCCCTGCGGGTCGCCGCCCTGGATCATGAAGTCCTTGATGACGCGGTGGAAGATGATGCCGTCATAGTAGCCGTTCTTCGCGTGGGTGGTGAAGTTTTCAAAGGTCTTCGGGGTCTCTTCCGGGAAGAGTTTGACCTTGATGGTACCTTTCGTGGTATGGATGGTCGCAACGGTGTCGCCCGCGACGGGCAGTGCGGTCTGATTAGCCATGGTAAAAATCTCCTTTTTGTCAGATAACGTCTGTTTCCAGACTGCGGTAAGTGGCGTCGTATTTCTCACAGAGGTCAAAGAGGTACTCGTCGACGAGGTCGAGCAGTTCGATGTTGAACGGCAGCGTCCGGCTGAGGACGAGATGGGCTCTCGGGAGGACCATGCCTTCGGGGGCCGGTTCCTGTGTGAGGTCTTCGTAGGTGAATTCCTTTTCGGAAGCTTCGGTGCTGAACTCCAGCGCCGCCTTCCGGTTCGGGAACACAAAGTGGAACTTGATGGGCCGCGGTGTGGAACCGTCGTCCCCGTACCCTCTGAGTTTCCGGAGGATCTTGTTGTTCTCGACCTGTTTCAGCTGGATGGCGTTCGGGAAAAGGAACTCCATGTACTGGCTGCCTTCCGGGTCGAGCTGGATGGTGTATTCCGTGTGGCGGAACGCGTTGCTGAAACTCTCTTCGAGCATCTTGCCCGCGGACTTGGCCCGGCGCTCCGGGATGTAGAAGATGAGGAACGCCATGTTGGCGGAGGCGACGATGCCCTGGCCCACGAACCGGCCGTCGAGGTGCTGTCCCAGGATGGAACGGACGGTGGTGATGTGGTTGAGCTCGGCATCCGAGATGAGATCCGGATTGGACGGGTCCGGGTAGACCTGGATCTGGATCTTCACACAATACGGGATGGCCGTGCAGGGCAGCGCTGCCGCGAAGTTGGTGTCACACTGGATGCGGACGGGCTGATCCGAGAAGGTCTCGGTATAGTCGACGAAGTTCGGTTCGTTGCTGACTCCGCCGCCGGAAAGGGCGTCTAAGAATCCCATGATCATTTCCCCTTTTTATTAATAAAAGTACATTCGTTTTAGTTTAACACAATATAGTGGGTTTCTCAACCGCTCCGGGGACATAAATACGCAATATTTTGACTTTTTTTGGATACAGAGCGGGGCGGTCGCTAATCCACGCGGGCGCCCCGTGGAGGACCCCCCGCAGGAAAATATAAGTAGTTGTGGCTGGGAGCTAGTGGGCAGAAATGGGG
>R21__coassemble_61_pt1 | contig 90740 bp, 78 predicted proteins | sample R21__metabat2_low_PE_053 | metagenome-assembled genome bin R21 | reverse complement strand
CTTCGAGATCGACGAGCTCGTTCATGGGCAGGTAGATCTGCGCGTCGGCCGTGACGATGTTGACGGCGCCTTCGGTGTCGAAGTCACCACCGACGGTTACTTCCGTGGCGGAAGCCAGTCTCTGGATGTAGACGACGCCGGCCTTGAAGGTGTCTTCGAAGGTCGTGTCGAAGTGGACTGCCGACTTCTTCGACGGCGGGACGTTCATTTCGGAACGACGGGCACGGATCGCCCGGACCGCCGTCATGATCCGCTCGAACTCGGTCTCTTCGGCCGTGAAGTCGAGGGCGTCGGTGTACTCCGGATAGGAGGCCAGCATGATGGTGTCGCCGTCATGGGGCAGTGACTGCCAAATCTCTTCTGTGAGGAAGGGCATGAAGGGGTGGAGCAGCTTCAGCATGCCGTCCATGCAGTAGATGAGGACAGCTTTCGCGGTCTCGGCACCCTTGCCGCCTTCCTGGAGACGGATCTTGGAGATCTCGATGTACCAGTCGCAGAAGAGGTCCCAGATGAAGTCGTAGAGCTTGGCGAGGGCAACGCCCAGTTCGTAACTGTCGATGTTCTCGCTGACCTCTTTGCAGAGGGTGTTGAACTTCGAGAGGATCCACTTGTCTTCGATGGCGAGGTCTTCAGCGGCGGGCAGGTGTGCCGGGCCCTCGGAACCGTCGAGGTTCATGAGGATGTAGCGGGCCGCGTTCCAGATCTTGTTGCCGAAGTTCCGGGATGCCTCGACCTTCTTCTCGGAATAACGCATGTCGTTTCCGGGGCTGTTGCCGGTGACGAGGGTGAAGCGGAGGGCGTCTGCGCCGTACTTGTCGATGACGAGCAGCGGGTCGATGCCGTTGCCGAGGGACTTCGACATCTTGCGGCCCTGCTCATCGCGGACGATGCCGTGGATGAAGACCGTGTCGAAGGGATAGGTGCCCATCTGCTCGACGGAGGAGAAGATCATGCGGGCGACCCAGAAGAAGATGATGTCATAACCCGTGACCAGGGTGTTGGTCGGGAAGTAGTGTTTCAGTTCGGGGGTCTCTTCCGGCCAGCCCAGCGTGGAGAAGGGCCAGAGGGCAGAGGAGAACCAGGTGTCGAGGGTGTCTTCGTCCTGATGGATGTGTTCGCTGCCGCAGTGCTCGCACTTGCAGGGCGTGCCGCGGGAGACGGTGATCTCGCCGCAGTCGTCGCAGTACCAGGCGGGGATGCGGTGGCCCCACCAGAGCTGACGGGAGATGCACCAGTCCTTGATGCTCTCCATCCAGTGGAAGTAGGTCTTGTCGTAGCGGGACGGGACGAACTGGACTTTGCCGGAGCGGACGATGTCGATGGCCGGGTCTGCCAGGGGCTTCATCTTGACGAACCACTGCTTCGAGATGCGGGGCTCGACAACGGTGCCGCAGCGGTAGCAGGTGCCGACGTTGTGCTTCATGGGCTCGACGCGGACGAGGTAACCCTGTTCCTCGAGGTCGGCCACACAGGCCTTGCGGCACTCTTCGGTGGTCATGCCGACGTACTTCTCCGGAACGTTCTCGTTCATGCGGCCGTCATCGGTCATGACGTTGATGATCGGAAGGTCGTGGCGCAGACCGACTTCATAGTCGTTGGGGTCGTGGGCCGGGGTGATCTTGACGACACCGGTCCCGAACTCGGGGTCTGCGTGTTCATCGCCCACCAGGGGGATCTCCTTGCCGACGAGGGGCAGGATGAGCATCTGGCCGATCTTGTCCTTGTAGCGGGGGTCCTGCGGGTTGACCGCGACGGCGGTATCGCCGAACATGGTCTCGGGACGGGTGGTGGCGAGCTCCAGGTAGCCGGAACCGTCGGCGAAGGGATAGCGCAGGTGCCAGAACGCACCGTCTTTCTCTTCGTATTCGACTTCGGCATCGGAGATGGAGGTCATGCAGTGGGGGCACCAGTTGATGAGGCGCTCGCCGCGGTAGATGAGGTCCTTCTCATAGAGGCGGTTGAAGACCTCGACGACGGCCTTGGAACAGCCTTCGTCCATGGTGAACCGCTCCCGGTCCCAGTCGCAGGAGGAACCGAGTTTCTTAAGCTGCTCGACGATGCGTCCGCCGTACTGACGACGCCAGTCCCAGGCTCTTTCAAGGAACGCCTCGCGGCCGATGTCCTCTTTCGAGATGCCTTCTTTTTTCATCGCCTCCACGATCTTGGCTTCGGTGGCGATGGACGCGTGGTCGGTGCCGGGGACCCAGAGGGTATCGAACCCTTTCATCCGGTGATAGCGGATGAGGATGTCCTGCAGCGTATTGTCAAGGGCGTGGCCCATGTGGAGCTGACCCGTGATGTTGGGGGGCGGGATGACGATCGTGTACGGTTTCTTCGTCTCGTCAGGTTCCGCGTGGAAGTACTTGTTCTCCTGCCAGAAGTCGTAGATCTTGTCTTCGAACTCTGACGGGTCGTACTTGGTCGCAAGTGCTTTAGCCATGAAAGCGCCTCCAGTAAAATGAGATTCAACAATAGTTTAAGAAGTATTATAAGGTCTTGCTTTTCTATTTGCAAGAACCTATAATTTCTGTCAGATAACTTTTCGAACGACGTAAAGAACGTCTTGACACGATCCGGAGGAACTATGTTACTCGAACAACTGCTCGCCGGGCTCGCGACCACCTCGGTCTCGGGGCCGGACTCAGCACTTCAGACCGACATCTCCGATGTCGTCTATGACTCCCGCAAGGCAGTGGAGGGCACCCTCTTCGTCTGCATGGTCGGCGCGGAGACCGACGGCCACAAATACGCGAGGAACGCTTACGACGCGGGCTGCCGCGTGTTCGTCCTCGAGGCGGGCCACGAAGAGACCGCAAACCTTGGCGATGTACCGAAAGCACCATACATCATCGTGGTGGAAAACACCAGGGTGGCACTGGCGAAACTGTCCGACACCTTCTTCGGCCACCCGTCGGGGGACCTGAAGGTCATCGGCATCACCGGCACCAAGGGCAAGACCTCCATCACCTACATCCTCCAGTCCGTCCTGGAAAAGGCCGGGGTCCCCACAGGGCTCATCGGCACGGCGGGCGCGTCCTGGAACGGGAAACAGGTGCCGACGGTCAACACCACCCCGGAGTCCTATGAGACCCAGAAACTGCTGCGGCAGATGGCGGACGACGGCGTGAAAGCCGTGGCCATCGAAGTCTCGAGCCTCGGTGTCAAATGGCACCGGACCGACTTCCTCGAATTCTTCTGCGGCATCTTCACCAACATATCGCCCGACCACATCGGAGGACACGAGCACAAGACCTACGAGGAGTACTACAGCTTCAAGAAAGCGTTCTTCTCTCTGTGCAGCCAGGCGGCGGCCTGCGGGGACGACCCCGCGGCGGCAGACATGCTGGAAGCCGTTCCCGGCCGGAAGATCTTCTACGGCCTCTCGGAACAGAACGAGTTCCGTGCCGAGAACATGGTCCCGACCCGTTCCGACGACTTCATGGGCATCCGCTTCGACTTCCTGAGAAACGGGGAGAAGGAGGACACCTTCGAGATCAGCCTTCCCGGCGACTTCTCTGTCCACAACGCCCTCGCGGTCCTCGCGGTCTGCGAACTCATGGACCTCGACCTCGCGCAGGCGAAGGAGGGGCTGCGGACGGTCCGCGTCCCCGGACGGTGTCAGATCAAGTACCTGTCGAAGGACTTCGGCATCATCATCGACTACGCCCACAACGACATCAGTCTCGAGGGCATCATCAAGACCGTGAGAGCTTACGGTCCGAAACGCATCATCACCGTGTTCGGCTCCGTCGGAGACCGCGCGCAGCTGCGCCGGGAAGAACTGGGGACCACCAGCGGCCGGCTGGCGGACTTCACGGTCGTCACCGAAGACGACCCCGGGTTCGAGGACCCGAAGAAGATCGCCGACGAGATCGCCTCTTATGTCGAGAAGGCCGGCGGCGCCGGAAAGTACGTCGTCATCCCGGACCGGGAAGAGGCCGTCGCCTACGCGGTCGCCATGCTGGAGCCCGGAGACTTCCTCCTGTGCTGCGGCAAGGGACATGAGCGTTTCATGAAAGTACGGGGCAAAAAAGAGCCCTTCAACGAAGAACAATGCATCGAAGAAGCCCTGAAAAAACGGGGCATCGAACTGTAAGGAGAAAGCATGTATACATTCCGTACGGAAACCGATTTCGAAAGATTTGACCGGTTCGTGGAGGAACACCACGGACAGTACCAGCAGTGCTCCCTCTGGCCGAAGGTCAAGACGGCCTGGGCACCCCATTTCTACGCCGGCTTCGACGAAGCGGGCGAGCGTGTCCTCACCTGTCTTGTCCTGGAGCGCGACCTCCCGGTGGCGGGGAAGCTCTGGTATGTGCCCTACGGCACGGTCTCTGACATGACGAACGAAGCGCTCCAGAAGGAGTTCGCGACGTTCATCGCCGCAGAGATGAAGGCCCATAAGGCCTTCTGCACCATCATCGACCCGCCGGTCCCGCTGCGCATCGACGGAGAGCAGCAGGAGGAGGGCCACGCCGCCCACAAGCTCCTGACCTCCATCGGCTATCAGCTCAACACCGACCTGCCGTCCTACACCTACAAGCACCCGGTGCAGACGCTCATCCCCCTGCGGGACGAGAACGGGGAACTCATCCCCGGCAAGCAGCTGCTGAAGAAGTGCGAAAAGGGCGTCCGTTACTCGGTCCGTGTCGGCGAGTCCCGGGGCCTCGAGTGCGAGACCTACTCCTTTGAAGACGTGCAGAACGACCCGGCACTGCTCGACGCCTTCGTCTCCGTCATGGATGACACGTCCGAACGCAACGACTTCGTCCACAGAGACAACGACTACCTGATGCTCCTCTTCGGGACGCTGAAGGATTACACCGACATCATGATCGTCTACTACGACAAGGCAAAGGACACTCAGCTCCAGAACGCCCGGCTCGCGGAGCGGGAGAAAAAAGTGGCCGCCCTCGAGACCGCGCCCCAGAAAAAGATCAAGGGTCTCAAGAACGATATCGATGTCATCGACAAGAACACAATAAGTTACAACGAACGCATGGAAGAGACAAAAGACTATCCGGAAGATGCCCGCATCCCGGTGGCCGGCGGTCTCACCATCCGTTACGGCGGCTTTGCCAACTGTGTCTTCGGCGGGACCCGGAACATCGTCCGGAACAACACCCGTTCGAGCCACTATATGAACTACCTCCGACTGCTCCGGAGCATCGATCTTGGAATGGACTACCACGACCTTGGCTATGTCCTCTGTGACTCCCCCGAGACGATGGAACCGGACGGCGCCCTCGGCCCCCTGTCTCCGAACGAAGACTTCGTGGGCATCAGCAAGTTCAAACTGAGCTTCGGCGCCCACTACACGGAGTACATCGGTGAGTACATCCTCGTCGGCAACAGCTTCCGGTACTGGCTCTACAAAGAGCTCATGCCGAAGGCGAAAAAGGCCAAGATGACGGCGGTCCGGCTGCTGAAGAAGCACTGAGCCCGCTGACGGGAGGAACGGTATGCGCACGCTGACCTTCACCATTCCATCCGAATACCAAGACCGCAAAGTCCTGCATTACCTGAGAGGCTGTGCAGGGCTTTCTTCTCGTGTCATCCGGAACCTCAAGACCTACGATGACGGCATCCTTCTGAACGGGGAACCGGTGCGGACCATCGACCGCCTTTCCGTGGGCGATGTACTGACCGTGAACCTGCCGGACGACCCCGTGGAGCAGCTGCCTCCCATGCCGGATCCGGAGTTCCTCGAAGGGACGCTCCCCGAGGTCCTCTATGAGGACGAAGACCTGCTCATCGTGAACAAGCCGGGCACCATGGCGGTGCACCCGTCGCATAACCACCAGGGCGACACGCTGGCCAACTGGATCACGTTCCACCGGACGGAAGCGGGGAGAGACCCCGTCGTGTTCCGGGCGGTGGGCCGGCTCGACAAAGGCACGTCCGGCGCCGTCGTCTGCGCTCTCAACGCCTATGCCGCCGACCGGCTGCAGCGGGGCGTGAAGAAGGAGTACCTCGCGGTGCCCTCCGCCCGTCTCACGGGCAGCGGTACCATCGACGCGCCCATCTACCGCCCGGACCCCATCCTCACGATGCGGGTCGTCGACGAGCGGGGCGACCGGGCCGTCACCCACTGGGAGGCCCTTGAGACCTTCGACGACCGCACGCTGTGCCGGGTCCGGCTCGAGACCGGGCGGACCCATCAGATCCGTGTCCACTTCGCGTCCGTCGGCGCCCCGCTGGTGGGGGACACCCTCTACGGGACCCCGTCGGAGGAGATCGCCCGGCACGCCCTCCACTGTGCCCATGCCGAACTGACCCATCCGGTGACCGGCGCGCACATTTCCGTTGACGCTCCACTTCCGGAAGATATGTCCGGTTTGCTGAAGCGGTGAGTAGACAAATGTGGAATGTTGTCAAATTATTCAGGACAATTTGATTTTTTATGTAGAAATCGTTCATTGTCTATGCTAAAATTTTAGGTGATTTTGAAACTCACTCGAGCTGGAAAAGTGAGTAGAAACAGGAGGAAGAAACATGTCCATCAAATGTGAAGAAAGATTTTTCGAATCCACCGACCGCAAAGATCGCGTCCGTTACCTGACCTGGATCGATGACTCCGTCGAGACCAAGGGCGTCGCCCTCATCGCTCACGGTGTCTGCGAGCATATCGACCGTTTCCACGGCATCGGCGAGCATCTCGCCAAAGCCGGTTACGCTGTTTACGGCGAAGACCATGTCGGCCACGGCAAAACTGCTATGGGCGAGGAGCAGAACCTTCGCAACATCGGTAAGTGCCCGAAAGGCGCTGACAAGATCGTCATCAAAGATATGCACAAGATGAGAGACATCGCTGTCTCCGAGCATCCCGGCCTTCCCGAGATCCTTGTCGGTCACTCCATGGGTTCCTTCGTCGCCAAGATCTATGGCGCCACCTATGGCAAAGAACTTGCTGCCACCGTTTACTGCGGTTCCGGCGACTTCTTCGGCAACCCCTTCCGCTTACTCATTTACCCGCTGGTCCCGCTCTTCACCGCGGCTCCGGTCAAAGACCTTGAGATCAAAGTCACCAACAACATGTTCTCCACCGGCTGGCTTTCCCGCAGCAAAGAGAACCGTGCTGACTACCTGAAAGACCCGATGATCACCGTTTATTACACCCCCGGCCTCCTTGCCATGCTGGGCGCTCTCGCAGCCCGTTCCGCCGGTACCCTCTGGGCCAGGAAGATGCCGAAGGACCTTCCCGTTCTCGTCGTCGCCGGTACTCAGGACATCATCGGCTTCTGCGGCATCGGTGTCAAATTCGCCGACCGCTGGATGGACAAAGCCGGCATCAAAGACCACACCACAAAATGGTACAAGTCCTATCGTCATGAGCTCTTCCGCGACGACTGCAAAGAAGAGGTCTACAATGACATCACCGACTGGCTCAAGTCCAAAGGCCTTCCCGGCTAAGGAAACGGCATAACAACGGTTATTCCGAGGCCCTGTCCCGTATTTCGGGACAGGGTCTTTTTTTGATGATAACTTTTTGTACGAATTCATTGCCCCGTGAGGAAGCGAAATCGGATAATTTGCCGATTTTTGTTCGTCTACTCCAAAAAGGCCTGCCGAAGACTTTTCAATTGTTGGAACTGGTGGTATAATAACTCAGATTTGAGCACTATATATACTAATTTATACCTTCGAGAAATCGTGAGAACGAAATCAGGAGAGTGAAATTTTGGATAAGTTTTGCATCAACGGAGGGAAGCGACTGGAGGGCGTCGTCGACATCAGCGGTGCCAAGAACTCCGTCGTCGCCATTCTGCCGGCCACCCTTTTGGCGGAAGGTCCCTGCCGTATTGAGAATATCCCCAACATTTCCGACGTCAAATGCATGCTGGAGATGCTGGAGGCGATGGGTGCCCGCATCCGCGCCATCAACCCGCACACCTATGAGATCGACACGTCGATCATCAGTTCCTATACCGTACCCTACGAGCTGACCCGTCATCTGCGGGCCTCCTACTACCTGCTGGGCGCACTGCTCGGCCGCTGCTCCAAAGCCCGTGTCGCCATGCCCGGCGGCTGCGACTTCGGCGGGGTCCGTCCCATCGACCAGCACCTCAAAGGGTTCGAAATGCTGGGCGCCACCGTCTCCATGGAGGAGAACGCGTTCGTCCACGCAAGAGCCGACCACCTGACCGGCAACTCCATCTACATGGACGTCGTCTCGGTCGGTGCCACCATGAACGTCATGCTGGCCGCCGTCAAGGCGAGAGGCCTCACGGTCATCGAGAATGCCGCGAAAGAGCCCCACATCGTCGACCTGGCCAACTTCTTGAACTCCATGGGTGCCGATGTCCGCGGCGCCGGTACCGACGTCATCAAGATCAGAGGCGTCGACCACATGCACGGCTGCGACTACTCGGTCATCCCGGACCAGATCGAAGCCGGCACGTACATGGCAGCCGTCGCTGCCTGCGGTGGCGATGTACTGGTCCGCAACGTCGTCCCGAAGCATCTTGAGTCCATCATCGCGAAGCTGGTCGAAGCCGGTGTCCGCGTCGAGGAACATGACGATGCTGTCCGGGTCATTGCGGACAAACCGCTGACCAAAGTCAACATCAAGACCATGCCCCATCCGGGCTTCCCGACCGACATGCAGCCCCAGATGGCAGCGGCCCTGTGCCTTGCCAATGGCACCAGCATCGTCTCGGAAGGCGTCTGGGACAGCCGGTTCAAATATGTCGACCAGCTGACCCGCATGGGCGCTCACATCGAAGTCAACGGCAAAGTGGCCATCATCCAGGGCGTCGACCACCTGAACGGCTGCCCGGTCAAAGCCTATGACCTTCGCGCCGGCGCCGCCATGATCATCGCCGGTCTCGCCGCCAAAGGCCACACGGAGATCGAGAACATCATCTTCATCGACCGCGGTTACGAGAACGTCGTCGAGAAATTCTCGGCTCTGGGCGCAGACATTTCCCGCGAACCCATTCTGGACCACCCTGACAAGATCCAGAACGCGGGCTGAACAGACTGACAGGGGGTGCGTTCGAAACGCACCCCTTCTTTTATTGCAATGAGAGGAGGAGACCGATGAGCGGAGAAGTCTTCGGGACCCTGTATTCCGGCAGCAGCGGCAACTCCACCTACATCGGGGACCGCTCCGGCGGCATCCTGGTGGATGTGGGGAAGAACGCGAAACAGACGACGCTCGCGCTGCAGGAGATGGGGCTGTCGCCCGAGCAGATCCACGCCATCTTCATCACCCATGAGCACACGGACCACATCTGCGGGCTCCGGGTCTTCGCGAACCGGTACCACATCCCGGTCTACGCGTCTCTCGGCACGCTGGAGGCCCTCGATGAGAAGGGCCATCTGAAGGGGGACTTCCCGGTCTTCCAGATGACGAACACGGCCGACATCGGCGACTTCCACGTACAGTGCTTCCACACGTCCCACGACTGCGCGGAGGGCATGGGGTACTCCATCACCCTGCCCAGCGGCCGGCGGGTCTCTGTGGCCACCGACCTCGGCATCATGACCGAAGAGGTGAAGAGCGCCATCCTCGGGAGCCAGGCGGTGCTGCTCGAGTCGAACCACGACCTCGGCATGCTCTTCAACGGCCCGTACCCTTACGTGCTGAAACAGCGCATCAGTTCGGAACTCGGCCACCTCAACAACGATGACGCCGCGGACACCGCGCTGGACCTCGTCCGGTCGGGCACGCAGCAGCTCATCCTCGGCCACCTGAGCTCCGAGAACAATGTCCCGGACCTCGCCTACCAGACGACGGCTTCCATGCTGCTCACCGGCGGCGCGAAAGTCGGCGCGGACTGCCTCCTCGACGTGGCGCCCCGCAACAGCGTCCTCCTGAAAGAGGTGCCCTCATGCTGACCGTCACCGTCATCGTCCCGGGGAAACTCAAGGAGAAGTACCTGCAGGCGGCCCAGGACGAATACAGGAAGCGATTGACCGCCTTTTGTAAATTTAATATAATAGAGGTTAGCGTGGAACGTCTGCCCTCTGAGCCCTCCGACGCGGAGATCACCGCGGCACTGGAGAAAGAGGGGAAACGGATCCTCGCCGCGGTCCCGAACCAGTCCTTCACGTATGCCATGTGCATCGAAGGAAAACAGCGGACATCCGTCGACTTCAGCAAAGAGCTCGACCGTCTGGCTGTGAGCGGGACCAGTCATGTCACATTTATCATCGGAAGCTCCTTCGGCCTGTCCGAAGAAGTGAAACAGTTTGCAGATGCGTCACTTTCCATGTCGGAGATGACCTTTCCTCATCAGCTGGCACGCATCATGCTGCTCGAACAGCTTTACCGCGCGTTCCAGATCAGCACCGGCGGGAAGTACCACAAGTAGCACAAGGAGGACTTATGGCACGGCGTAAAGACAAATACGATGTCGATCCCGACCTCATCCGCTCCCTGGAAGAGGAACCGGACGACTACGATTACGATTATGACGAAGACGAATACGACGATGACGAACCCCTCTCATCCGGCCGGGTGAAATGGGCCTGGATCTTCCTGTTCCTCGCCCTCGGCGTCCTCATCGGCGCACTGGTGTTCTCCCTCGTCAGCAAGAACAGCGACAAAAATGACGCGTCCACGACCGTCTCGACCAGCATCGTCTCCACGGAGAACGAACTGCTAAGCCCGACGGAGGTCTCCGCAGACTCCACGTCGGCCACCGACGCGGAGGGCGACACCACGACCAAGGCGTCCATCGTCCGCACCACGTACTACGTCATCCCGAACACGACGAAGCGGATCACGACCCGGACCGCACGCCCGACGTCCTCGTCCCAGACCCAGTCTCAGACGCAGTCTCAAACGCAATCGCAGACCCAGTCCCAGACACAGTCTCAAACCCAGTCTCAGACCCAGTCCCAGACGCAGTCGCAGTCCCATTCCGAGACGCCGACACCCACCCCGGAACCGAGCGAGTAAATCGCCCCAGATAGAGACAACACAAACACAGACACACAGCAAAACTTTATCGCTCAACGAAAGGAGCGCGTAGCAATATGGCAATGAAAGACATCCTCGGACGGTTCAAGAGAGAACCGGAAGAAGACTTCATCCCCGAAGAGGAATACCTTCCGGAAGAGGCGCCGGTGGAAGAGAAACCCAGTTTCGTCTTCACCGACATCAATTCCGAGCCCATCGATACGGCGGCAGAAGCCGTCCCGGAAGCGCCGGTCCGCAGCGGCCCCGTCAAAGTCGGGTCTTCGGACAACGACCGCATCCAGATGTTCGAGATCGACCTCGGCGGCAGCAAAGTGAACCTGCCGGAAGAGCCGGTCGCCGAAACTCCGGTCGTCGAAGAGCCCGTCTATGAGACGTACGCACCGACGCCGACACCGGTCTACGCCCCGACTCCGGAACCGGAGGTCGAAGACACCATCGTCGTGGCCCCGACACCCGAGACCGCAGGGGCAGAGGACGACTATGAAGTCGACTTCGGCTACTCCGCACCCGGCGCCCTGGACGACGTCACCTACACCACCGACCCGGCTTCGGTCCCGAAGCCCGCGGAACCGGAACCCGTCGTCTACAGCCGCTCCGAAGCGCCCGCCGACAACGACGAGGAGTACTACGACAGCTACGAGCCCATGTTCGAAGAGTCCTACGGCCCCGGCTCCTACTTCTCCGGCGAAAAGGAAGCTGCCGCACCGGCAGAGCCCGCCGAAGAGTATGTGCCCTATGAAGCGCCGGCCGCGGAAGCTCCCGAAGTGGCAGAGCCCGTTGAAGAGCTCCCGACCTACACGGACGACCGTCCCCGTTACGAGAACTACCGGAAAGAAAAGAACAAAGCCCGGTACTGGGATGAAGAGCCCCGTTCCTATGAGAACAACATCGACGACAGTGTGTTCCTGCCCGACGAGGGCGAGACCCCGGTCTTCAGCAGGAAGAACCGCCGTCGCCTGACCATCGCCATCATCGCCGTCCTGGCAGCCCTGCTGCTGGTCCTCGGCGGCATCCTCATCTCCCACTTCACCGGCCGTTCGAACGAGACCGAGGCGACCACCGCGAAAGTGAAGACCACCGCCTTCGAGCGCAGCGTTTCCAACAACGCGTCCGCCACGGAGACCACGACCGAGGAAGACATCTCCGTCCAGTACGATGAGAACGGTGAGATCAGCGAGTCCACGGCTTCGACCGCCAGCGCAAGCTCCAGCACCAGCCGCCGGACCTCGACCCGTACGACGACCCGCACCACGACGGCTTCGACCACGCATTCGACGACCCGCAGCACAACGGCTTCGACCACGCAGTCCACGGCTCCGGCCACCCAGACTCCATCGACCGCTGTCCCGTCCACCGACCCGGTCACGCAGCCTCCGACACAGGCACCGAGTCCCTGGGACCACGTGAACAACTGATCGTCCATAAGACAAAAAGAAACCGGACAGCTCCATGAGCTGTCCGGTATTTTTGTTTTATGACGGGATGTCGCGCTCAGCCGGAAGGCTTAGTAAGCGACGGTCCAGTTCTGCTCGAGGGAGAACGCGAAGGCGTCGGAACCCTGAGTGACGTAAGTCGGCATCTTGTAGTAGAGGCTCGTCAGTCTGCCGTTCGCATCGATGGTGCCGCGAAGGGTGACGCCCTTGCAGGTCCAGGTGCCGATCGGGATGCTGATGGTGGAGACACACTTGGAGGAGTTGCTGTAGGTGCCGGGGTTGTCGTCCTTGACGACGATGGTGACGACCTTGGAGGAGCCGTTGTTCTGGACCGTAGCGGACTTGATGTCAGACGCGCTGAGGTTGCAGGTGTAGGACTTCTTCTCGACCGGGAACTTGTCTTTCAGTTCGGAAGAACCGTTGGCAACGACCTTCTCGGTCTTGGTGCCCTCTTTGAAGCCGAAGCTGGAGTAGAGAGAGGGGATGGAACCGCTGATGGTGCGGATGGTCTCGGAAGTACGGGTTGCGGACTTCGCCGTGGTCTTGACCTTGTTGGCAGCGCTCTTGTAAAGCTCGAGAGCCTCAGCAGCGGTGTAAGAGGTCTTATTGGCGGCGGGAGCAGCAGAGCCACCGGCTTTGGCAGCGCCAGCCTTGGCGGAACCGGCCGTTGCGGCACCGGCAGTGGCAGCACCAGCCGTCGCGGTGGAACCGGAAACGGCGGGGCCGGAGTAGGAACCGTACGCGGAGCGGTCAGCGGCAGAACCGTTGGCAGCCGGAGCGACGGACTCATAGGTGTCGTTGAAGCCGGGCTCGTACTTGACGCCGTCGACTTCATAATCCCAGCCGTTCTTGAGGAAGTTCGAAGTGGCTTCGGAGCAGCCGGTCATCATGAGGACCATGGCGACAGCCATCAGAATGACGAATACACGGGACAGTTTGGTTTTCATGTGATCATTTCTCCTTTTCTGGATTTTTCTGGTTTCGTGCTGTGCTGTGACAGCACTTTATCAGGTCAAGCACCATTATATTACACAGCGCTTTTTAATGGCAACCCCTTTTGTACGGACATGTGTGCAGAAATCCTTTCCAAATGCTTGCGAAAAGAATCAGGAGTGATACAATATTGGAATAAAGGAGAACGACTTTTATGCTGACTCAACTGGATTATTTACGAGATCTCAATACCGCGTCCGTCTTCATCCGGCTCATCCTGGCCCTCATCCTCGGCGGACTCATCGGTCTGGGCCGGGCGTTGCGACATCGCCCCGCCGGACCGCGGACCTATGCCCTCGTGTGCGTCGGTGCCGCCCTAACGATGGTCCTCAGCCAGTATGAGTACGTCATGCTGACCACGGACTGGGCGCCCATGGCGGAGGCCGTCGGCCTCAAGACAGACGTCTCCCGGTTCGGCGCGCAGGTCATCAACGGCATCGGTTTCCTTGGCGCCGGTACGGTCATCGCGACGAACCAGCAGAAAGTCAAGGGACTCACGACCGCGTCCGGCCTCTGGGCATCCGCCTGTCTCGGCCTCGTCGTCGGCTCCGGTTTCTATGAGGCGGCCATCTTCGCGTTCCTCCTCATCCTCGTCACCATGTGGCTCCTGCGGCCGCTGGAAGAGGTCATCATCGAGCGGTCCCGCAACATCAACATCTATGTGGAGTTCCGGTCCATCGCCGACATGGGCGAGATCCTGAAGACCATCAAGGACCAGGACATCAACATCTTCGATATGGACATCCACCACGGCAAGGAGCAGATCGTCCAGAAGCCCAACGCCGTGCTGTATCTGCGGATGCCCCACCGGGCGCCGCACCACGAACTGATCACGCTGCTGTCAGACCTCGACGAGGTCTACACGGTCAAAGAGATTTAAGGAGGGGAGAGAGACCATGTTTGCGATTTTTGACAACCTTCGGGACATCACGTTCCTCTCCGTGGGCCTCCGCCTGCTCCTGACCTTCCTCTGCGGCGCGCTCATCGGCCTCGAGCGGGAGTTCAAGCGCCGTCCGGCCGGTTTCCGGACCCACATCCTCATCTGCGTCGGCGCTGCCATGACCACCCTGACCGGCCAGTACCTGTTCCTCGACCAGGGTCTCTTCACCGATATGGCCCGGCTCGGAGCCCAGGTCATCGCGGGCATCGGTTTCATCGGTGCCGGTACCATCATCGTCACCCGCCGGAACCAGATCAAAGGCCTGACCACCGCCGCGGGCCTCTGGACCTGCGCCATCGTCGGCCTTGCCTTCGGTGCCGGTTTCTACGAGGGAGGGCTCATCGCCACCGTGCTGGTCCTGCTCTCGGAGATCATCTTCGCGAAGCTCGAGTACAGCTTCATGAAGCGGCATCCGGACATCAACATCTACATGGAATTCCGCAGCCGCTCCGTGCTCGAGACGGTCTTCGACGGCCTCAAGGAGAACAATATCAAGGTCCGCAGCCTGGAGATCACCCGGACCCGGGAAAAGGACGTCATGAACTCCAGCGCCATCTTCACCCTCCGGTTCCAGAAAGCGGTCCCGGCGGACAAGGTCCTCGAGAACATCCGGGCGATCGACGGCGTGTACCTTGTGGAAGAACTGTAAACTGTCTGACGACAGACAAAAATAAGACCTCAGGCATTTGCCTGAGGTCTTTTCTGTTTCGTTCAGCGGGTTCAGCCGCGGATGACACGGACCCGGATGACTCCTTCGATCGCCTCGATGTCGGTGATCATCTGCTCGGAGATGTCGCCGTCCACTTCGAGGATGGTGTAGGAGATGTCTCCCTTGGAGCGGTTCATGAAGTCGTTGATGTTGGAATCCACGAACTGGCTCGTGATGCCTCTCAGAACGTTCGGGACGTTCTTGTGGATGACGCAGAGGCGGTTCTTGCAGACTCTGGCCATCTCGGCGTTGGGCATGTTGACGGAGTTCTTGATGTTGCCGTTCTCGAGATACTCGACGAGTTCATAGGCAGCCATTCTCGCACAGTTGTCTTCGGACTCCGGAGTGGAGGCACCGAGGTGCGGCATGGTGATGACGCCGGGGACGCCGAGGAGTTCATCGACCGCGAAGTCGGTGGCATAGGCGGCCACTTTGCCGCTCTCGAGCGCTTCGATCATGTCGGCGGCATTGACGAGGCCGTCACGGGAGAAGTTCAGGATGCGGACGCCGTCCTTCATCTTGGCGAAGGCTTCCTTGTTGATGGTGTCCTTCGTGTCGTCGGTCAGCGGGACATGGACCGTGATGTAGTCACACTCGGTGAAGATGTCATCGAGGGAAGAGGCATGACGGATGTGGCTCGACAGGTTCCAGGCCGCGTCGACGGAGAGGTACGGGTCATAGCCGTAGACTTCCATGCCGAGGTTGCGGGCGGAGTTGGCGACCTTGACGCCGATGGCACCGAGGCCGATGACGCCGAGCTTCTTGCCCTTGATCTCCGGACCGGCGAAGGCGGACTTGCCTTTTTCGACGAGCTTGCCGCATTCATCGCCCTTGCCCTTCAGGGAGTTGGCGAATTCGATGCCGGGGATGATCTTACGGGAGGTCAGGAACAGGGCGCAGAGGACGAGTTCCTTGACGGCGTTGGAGTTGGCACCGGGGGTGTTGAAGACGACGATGCCCTCTTCGGCGCAGCGGTCGACGGGCACGTTGTTGGTGCCGGCGCCGGCTCTCGCGATGGCGAGGGTGTTCGGGGCGAACTCCATGTCGTGCATCTTGGCGCTGCGGACCAGGATGGCATCCGGTTCCGCGACGTCGGCACTGACAGTGTATTTGGCGGGGTCGAGCTGGCTCAGCCCGGCCTCCGAGATGTTGTTGAGGGTCAGAATGTTGTACATGACGGGGTGGATTCTCCTTTATTCAGCGGTGTGAGCTTCTTCAAACTCTTTCATGTAAGCGACGAGGGCTTCGACGCCTTCGATGGGCATGGCATTGTAGATGGACGCGCGCATGCCGCCGACGGAACGGTGGCCCTTGATGTTGATGAGACCGTTCTCAGTGCAGCCCTTGATGAACTCGGCATTGAGCTCGTCCGAGTCGGTGACGAAGGGAACGTTCATGAGGGAGCGGTCTTTCTTGACGACGGTGCCCTTGAACATCTTGCTCTCGTCGAGGTAGTTGTAGAGGATGGCCGCTTTGGCTTCGTTGCGTCTCTTCATCTCTTCGAGGCCGCCCATCTTGAGGAGCCACTGGAAGACGAGGCCTGCCATGTAGATGCACCAGCAGGGAGGCGTGTTGTACATGGAGCCGGAACCGGCCATGGTCTCATAGTTGAGCATGGTCGGGGTGATGTCTCTCGCATTGCCGAGGAGGTCTTCCCGGATGATGCAGATGGTAAGGCCGGCGGGAGCGATGTTCTTCTGAGCGCCGCCGTAGAGCATACCGAACTTCGAGACGTCGAGGGGCTCGGACAGGAAGCAGGAGGAGATGTCCGCGATGAGCGGTACATCGCCGGTCTCGGGAAGGTCACGAATGATGTTGCCGTGGACCGTCTCGTTCATGCAGATGTAGAAATAGTCGGCGTCGGAACGGAATTCAGAGGGGTCGACTTCGGGGACACAGGAGAAGTTCTGGTCAGCGCTGGAAGCGACGATCTTCACATCGCCATAGCGGGATGCCTCGGCGGCAGCCTTTTTGGACCAGACACCGGAGACGATGTAGTCGGCTTTGCCGCTGCCGTTCATGAAGTTGAGGGGGATGGCAGCGAACTGGGTGGACGCACCGCCCTGCAGGAACAGGACCTTGTAGTTGTCCGGGATGTTCATGAGGGTGCGCAGGTCGGCTTCCGCCTGGTCGATGATCGCCTGATACTCTTTGCTGCGGTGGGACATCTCCATGACGGATTCGCCGGTGCCCTCGTAGTCGAGCAGCTCATCGGCGGCTTTGTTGAGGACGGATTCCGGGAGCATGGAAGGGCCCGCGGAGAAGTTGAATACTCTGGACATGTTCTGTATGCCTCCTATAAAGGTTATTGATAAACAGGGTACTGCCGGGTAGACAGCATGCACAATTATAGTGCATCCAACTTGTGAAAGTCAACGAATTGTCAGAAAATTATCAAAGTTTTTGCAAAAAACTTTCGTTGACCTGGAAAAGATTGTTAAAAATATGTTTATCGGCGATTCGCAGCCCCTTTTCGGGGTCAAAGGACAGAGAAAAAGACCCGGCTGAGACAGCCGGGTCTTTTTACCATTTTTAAAGCGATACTGGAGTTGAAGTTACGCTTCTTTTTCGACGGGTTTCACCTGGGCGACGACCGGGTCGACGATGACCAGTTTGCCGAAGGTGTTCATGTCGATGCAGCCGACGGGGCAGGCTTCCGCGCAGTCGCCGCAGCCAACGCACTTGCCATAGTCCACGGACGCTTTGAAGTTCGTGACATGGATGGCATCGTGCTGGCAGGTCTTCTGGCACTTCATGCAGCCGATACAGCCGACTTTGCACTGTTTTCTGGTCTCGCCGCCCTTGTTGTGGTTCTGGCAGTAGACCACTGCTTCGTGCTTGTAGAGGGGAGCCAGTTCGATGACGCCCTTCGGACAAACGTTGATGCAGATCTTGCAGGCGCGGCACTTCTCGGAATCGACTTCCGCAAGGCCGTTTTCGCCGACATGGATGGCGTCGAAGGGACAGGCCGCTTCGCAGTCGCCAAGACCGAGACAGCCGTAGGAGCAGGCTTTGCCGCCGCCGAACAGCTGAGCTGCGGTTTTACAGCTCATGTCTCCGTGGTAATCCATGACGTTGGCGGCGTTGGCTTCTGTGCCGTGGCACAGGACAACAGCCGTCATGGGAGTGGAGTCTCCCGCTGCGACACCCATGATCTCGGCAACGGCTTTCGCGCAGGCGGAGCCGCCGGGAGAGCAGAGGGTCGTGTCTTCACATTCGCCGGCAGCGAGGGCTGCAGCATAACCGGCACATCCGGAATAACCGCAGGCACCGCAGTTGGCACCGGCCAGGACTTCTTCGATGGCGATCGCTTTCTCGTCGACCGGGACGGCCATGACGATGGAGGCGATGGCCAGGATGAGTCCGAGGACCAGGCCCAGGATGGCGACGATGAGGACCGCTAAAACAATCGGATTCATTGATTCACCATTCCTTTCTTAAGCGCCGAACATGTTCTCAATGACACCGGTGAAGCCGAGGAACGTGCAGGTGACGAGCGCAGCAGCGACGAGAGTGATGGGAAGGCCCTGCCAGAATTTCGGCACGTCGTTGCCTTCCATTCTCTCACGGATGCCGGAGAACATGATCATGGCGAGCATGAAACCGAAACCGGCGCCCAGTGCATTGAAGATGGATTCGATGAAGTTGTAGCCTTCCTGGACGTTCAGGGTGACAAGACCGAGAACCGCGCAGTTCGTGGTGATCAGAGGAAGGAAGATGCCGAGGGAGTTGTACAGCGGCTTCATGTACTTCTTCATGACGATCTCAACGAACTGGACAAGAGCGGCGATGACGAGGATGAAGACGAGGGTCTGCAGGTACTCGAAGCCGTTCTTCTCGAGGAGGACGTTCAGCGGATAACAAACGATGGTGGCAAGGAGCATGACGAAAATGACCGCCGCGCTCATGCCGATAGCAGTATCTTTCTTCTTGGAAACACCAAGGAAGGGGCAGATACCGAGGAATTTGGACAGGACGAAGTTCTGAGTGAAGATCGTCGTCAGCATAATAGCAACTAACTTCATGCCTCAGCAGCCTCCTTTCCGGCCTTTTCAACTTTCTTGACCTGGGGCGTGGTGTCGACCTTGGGCATGACGATGGTCTTGCCGTCGGAGACGAGGACCAGGTTCCCTTCTGCGTCTTCACGGACATCGCAGCAGTTCAGCTCGGAAGGATCGCCGCCTTTTCTGGAGGACAGTTTGTTGACCAGAGCGACAAGCAGACCGAAGACGAAGAAACCGCCGGGGGCCAGGATGAAGATGATGATGGGTTCCAGGTGGATGGCGGACAGGACGTTGCTGTCACCGAGACCGAAGATGTCGGTGAGGGTGGTACCGAAACCGAGGACCTTGAGGGTCAGGTTGCCGGAACCGAAGAACTCACGGATGACAGCCATCAGCGTCAGGGCGACGGTGAAACCGATACCCATGCCGACGCCGTCGAGGACGGAGAGACCGATGCCGTTTTTGCTGGCGAAGGCTTCCGCACGGCCAAGGATGATACAGTTGACGACGATCAGCGGCAGGTAGATGCCCAGGGCGGCGTCGAGGGCCGGCGCGAAGGCTTTGACCAGCAGCTGGATCATGGAAACGAAAGCGGCGATGACTACGATGAAGCAGGGAACGCGGACTTTCGAGGGGATGACTTTCCGCAGAGCGGAAATGACAGCGTTGGACATGATGAGAACGAGGGTAGCGGCAATGCCCATACCGATGGCGTTCTCAACAGAGGTGGAAATCGCGAGGGTCGGGCAGGTACCGAGGACCAGGCGAAGAACGGGGTTCTCTTTGACGAAGCCCTTGGTGAGCTCACCGAGAGCGCTTCTCTTTGCAGCTTCAGCCATTACTTGCCACCTCCTGTGATTTCATTGAACTGGTCTACCGCGTCATTGACAGCGTTGACGACGGCGGTCGAGGTGATGGTGGCACTGGTGAGCGCCTGGATCTCGTTTTCGCCGGGAGCGTTCTTGACGACGGAGACTTTACCGGTCTTGCCGACGAACTGCTCTCTGAAGCTGTCTTTGCTGGCGTTCTGACCAAGACCCGGGGTCTCGTTGGAGAGGTCGCCGGGGACGATGCCGGTGATGGAACCGGCGGCATCGATGCCGACCGTGAGCGGGACGTCTCCGCCGTAGCCCTTGCTGGCCGTATTGAAGACGTAGCCGATGACGTTGCCGTCTGCGTCGGTGGCTTCGAAATAGTTGTTCTTGTCGACGAAGTTCTTCGCGTCGGGGAAGACCGTCTGACGTGCTTCTGCTTCCGCAGCTGCCTTACCGGCGGCGATGCGGTCGGCGGTCACACCGTTGACCATGGCGAGAAGCAGAGTTGCGACGAGCGCGATGATGAAAAGGGTCAGGGTGGGGACTAAGACCTCTTTGGGGCTGAATTTCTTATTCATGCTTTGGTCTCCTCCTTTGCCTTTTTCTGTTTCTTCTCCTTGATGAAACCGAACGGAGTCGGAGCCGTCCAATCCTCAAAGTACGGTACAAAGACGTTCATGAGGATGATGGAGAAGGAGACGCCTTCCGGAAGGGAACCCCAGAGACGAATGATGCAGGTGATGACGCCGCAGAAGATGCCGGCGATGATCTTACCCTTGTTCGTGATGGGAGACGTCGTGTAGTCAGTGGCCATGAAGATGGCACCGAGGAACAGGCCGCCGCCGAGCAGTTCGTAAGCCACGGCATACATGTCGAAGCCCTGAGCGAACGTGCAGAAGATGGCAACGGTGGCGATGAACGTGCAGGGGATGATCGGCGAGATGACCTTGCGGACCATCAGATAGATACCGCCGAGCAGGAGCGCGAGGGCAGAGACCTCACCGATGCAGCCGCTGGTCGTACCAAGGAACATCTGCATGAGGGTGGGAGCGCCTTCCTTGACGCCGTCCAGACCGACGAGGCCCATCGGGGTGGCACCGGTCACGGTGTCGACTCCCCAGCCGACGATGTTGGTGTCAGCAAAGGCACCGGCGGACATTTTGCCGGGGAACGCGGACATGAGGATGACGCGGGCGCCCAGCGCGGGGTTGATGAAGTTCTGGCCGATGCCGCCGAACATCTGCTTGATGACGACGATGGCGACGACTGCGCCGAGGACGACTTCCCAGAACGGGATGGTCGCGGGCAGGTTGTAGGCCAGGAGCAGACCGGTGACGACAGCCGACAGGTCTGTGATGGTGTCTTCCTTCTTCATTGCCTTCCGGGAGAGGAACTCAGCCAGAACGCAGGAGAGGACGGAGACAACGATGATCGCCAGGGCACGAAGGCCGAAGACGATGACTGCAGCGATGCCGGCGGGAACAAGAGCGATGATGACATCGCGCATGATGCCGGTCGTGGTGTCAGCAGACTTCTGGTGAGGCGAAGCGCTGACCGTCAGTTTTTTAGTATCGATCATTTTTTCGCACCTGCCTCTCTGATGATCGCCTTACCAAGGCGCATGTACTGGACCAGCGGACGGCCGGACGGACATGCGAAGGCACAGCTTCCGCATTCCATGCAGGTCATGACACTGGCTTTGTTCAGGCCGTCGACGTCCTTAAGGTGAGCCTTCTTCTCGATGAGAGTGGGCTCGAGGCACATGGGACATGCTTCGACACACCGGCCGCAGCGGATGCAGGCACGGGTGGGTTTGACCTTCACGGAGCCCTTTGCAAGGCAGGTGATCGCGTTGTTGTTTTTGAGCAGCGGGACCTCTGCGTCGATGGTGGCGATACCCATCATCGGGCCACCGGCCATGATCTTGTAAGGTTCAGCTTTGAAGCCGCCGCAGTACTCGAGGATGTCGGAGTACATGGTGCCGAGAGGAGCACGAAGGTTCTTCGGCTCGGCAACGGCGGAACCGTCCACGGTGAGGGAACGGCTGACCAGCGGTTTGCCGGTCTTGAGATAACGGCCGAGGAACGAGACGGACTGGACGTTCATGACGACGCAGCCGACGTCGGACGGCAGTTTTCCGGGAGGTACCTGTCTGCCGGTAGCAGAATAGATGAGAACTTTTTCTGCGCCCTGCGGGTAGGTGGAGGGGAGGCAGATGAGCTGTGCCACGTCTTTGAACTCTTCGTTCTCTTCCATGGTCTTCAGCAGCATTTTGAATGCGTCTGCCTTGTTGTCCTCGATCCCGATGTAGGCATTCTTGAATCCGAGCCATTTGACGACTTCCTTGATGCCGGACAGGATGTCCTGCGGATGGTCGAGCATCTCACGGTGGTCGACCGTGATGTAGGGCTCACATTCCGCGGCATTGATGATGAGGGTGTCGACGCCTGCGTCCTCTTTGAACGCAAGTTTGACGTGGGTCGGGAAACCTGCGCCGCCGAGACCGACAAGACCGGACGCACGAACTGCGTTCAGGAAGTCCTGCTTCGTCTCGATGACCGGGGGCTTCACGTCCTCGGAGAGCGCCATTTCTCCGTCAGACTCGATGACAACGGCGTTGACCATGTTGCCGTTGACGATCCGGACCGGTTTGATGGCTTTGACCGTACCGGAAATGGTGGCATGGACCGGTGCACTGACGAATGCATCGGTGCTGCCGATGACCTGACCGACTTTGACTTCATCGCCCACTTTTACCTGTGCTTCATTCGGAGCACCGATATGCTGTGACAGGGGGATGGTGACAGAAGCCGGGACCGGCATACGCTCGACAGGCATGGCTGAGGTGTTCTTGTGGTGAGCCACATGAGCGCCGCCATGGCCTTTTGCGGCGGGCTTGAGCACGCCTGCAATGTTTAAGCTTGCCATTCATTCAACTCCTTCGCTTTTGACGCGGGGGTCGCCCGCGCTGATTTTACAAACATCATAATTTGCGCATGCTTGCGTAAAGTCACAGCTTTCCGCAAGCGTGACCTTATATATTATAACCTATATTATCTATTTTTCAACGGCATGACAGCCGTTATCTGTCCGATTCTCTTGTCTATTTTTTGTCATAATGATGCGGTTTTTACACCTTCCGTACAGGAAACTTCCGGGGCGGAGAGGTTGACGAATCGCGTAGCTTGGCGGATAATAAGAAAGTTAGAACAATAGGGTCTTCGGACTCCGGAAAGGAAGCATTCCATGCTTTGCCAGAACTGTGGCCGAAATGAAGCCACGACACACATCAAACGAATCGTGGACGGAGAGTCCTCGGAGCTGCATCTGTGCTCCGGGTGCGCGCAGCACCTGGGGTATGCCGGCATGTTCTCCGGGTTCGGGTCCAACATCGGGACGCTGCTCTCGCGGTTCTTCCCGGAGACGGCACTGCTGCCCGAGACCGAGGAGGAACGCTGCCCCGGATGCGGCGCCACGTTCGATGAGATCGTCCGTTCCGGTGCCATGGGCTGCGCGGAATGTTACGATGTGTTCTACGACCGCCTGAAACCCTCGCTCTCCCGCATCCACGGCAGGGCGACCCACGTCGGCAAGACGAGTGCCACCCGGGACGACCGGATGGAGCGCCGGGCCGAACTGCGCCGCCTCGAAGAGGAGCGCAACGCCGCGGTCGAAGCGGAAGAATATGAAAAGGCGGCGGTCCTCCGGGACCGCATCCGGGAACTGCGGGGTGAGACGAAATGACCAAATGGTACATGCTCTCCGGAAACGAGAACGATGTCGCGGTCAGCTCGAAAGTCTCCCTGGCCCGGAACCTTCGGGACCACGTGTTCACGAATCGCCTCTCTACGGAAGAAAAAGATCAGATCGCCGATGAAGTCTCCGCTGTCATCTTCAAGGAACTGCCGGAGAAGTTCGTCATGACCCATATGAACACCCTGTCCCGGTACGCCGCCATCTCCCTCGCGGAGCGGGACCTCGTGAGTCCGGAATTCGTCAGTGTGCAGGAAGGCCGGTCGTTCCTGACGACCCCCGATGAAAGCCTCAGTCTGATGATCTGCGAAGAGGACCACGTGAAGATCCAGGCGCTGCTCCCGGGCCTTGAGCTGACCCGTTCCTATGAACTGGCCGACCGGCTCGACACCATGCTCGATGAGGCCCTCGGGTTCTCCTTCGACGCGAAGCTCGGTTACCTCACCCAGTGCCCGACCAACATCGGCACCGCCATGCGGGGCTCGGTCGTTTTACAGCTGCCCGCCATGCGCATCCTCGGCCGCATCCGCCATCTCTCCAACACGGTCTCCCGCCTCGGACTCGTCCTGACCGGAGCCTACGGGGAGGGCGATTCACCGATCGGCAGTCTGTACCTCCTGACCAATCAGGTCACCCTCGGCATCTCGGAAGAGGCGGCCCTCGGGAACCTGGACGCGCTCGCGAAGTCCATCATCGAACAGGAGCGGGAAGCCCGGAAGGAACTCATGGAGAACCTGCAGTTCCAGGACATGCTCTGGCGCTCCTACGGCACGCTTCGAAGCGCCCGCGTCATGAGCTTCCAGGAGTTCATGGAGGCGCTGTCCGTCGTCAAGATCGGCATTGCCGCCGGCGAGTTCGACCTGCCGATGAACACGGTCAACGAACTCATCTTTGCCATGCAGCCCGCCACCCTCAACACCGAGGCGGGGGAGGACCTCAGCCGCCAGGAGAGAGACGCGCTGCGGGCCGAAAAAGTCCGCGCGATCTTTGCAAACGCGCAACATTGAATCCATAAAAAAAAGAAACGCCTTCGTTTGAACGAAGGCGTTTTTCTGTTGTACTTATTTGTGGTTGTCGAGGACTTCCTTGATGATGTAGACGGGCCGGTGCTTCGTCTCCTGGAACACCCGGGCGATGTACTCGCCGAGGATGCCGATGGCGAGGAGCAGGACACTTCCGGTGCCGAGGATGGCGGGAAGGGCCCGGTCCTTTTTCTTCCTGTCGAAGACCGCGGACCCGACGGCGGCCGCGCCGGTGATGCCGCTGAAGACCAGCGGGAGACGGAGGGGCGTCGTCGTGAAGGAGATGATGCCGGAGATGGCATATCGCCACAGCTTGAGGAAGTTCCAGGTCGAGGTGCCGGTGAGCCGGTCGGCTGCGGTGTAGGGCATGTAGTGGGTCTCGAACCCGACCCAGGGGAAGAGGCCCTTCGAGAACCGGGAGGTCTCCGGCATGCTGAGGACGGCGTCGCGCACATTTCGCCGGAAGGTCCGGAAGTCCGAGGCGCCGTTCACGAACTGCACATCGGAAATGAGGTTGATGAGCGTGTAGAACCCGTTTTTGAAGAAGACCATGAGCGGGTTCTCGTGACGGTTCTTCTGGAACGCCGTGACACAGTCACAGTCGGGGTGTTCTTCGAGATAGCGGACCATGTCGATGACGACGTCCGGTCCCTGCTGCAGGTCTCCGTCCATGATGGTGAAGCAGTCTCCCGAGGCTTCGCTGAGCCCGGCGAGGATGGCGGATTCTTTCCCGTAGTTCCGGGAAAAATGGATGGCCTTCACCGGCTTGTCCGCGGTGGCGACCAGGTCGTTCAGGACCTCCGGCGTCCGGTCCGCACTGCCGTCGTTGACGAACACGAATTCGTAGTCGGGAAGGGCACCGTCAAAGGTGCGGACGACGGTGTCGTACAGCGGGCGGACATTGCCCTCCTCGTTGTAGCAGGGGATGATGAGTGAGACTATCATGAATGGTTTCCTCTTCAAAGTGTTAAAGAATTAACGGGTTTCTTCAAAATAATTGTACAACCCTACAGAATTGGATTTTTTTTGCAAAACTGCGTCGGATTTCTCGACTTTTGTTCCAAATTCAAGTATAATTGTTTCCGTATCGGGAACCAGTCGAAAACCTACTATTAATGATAGCAAATGAATCGCCAAAATCAAGGCATTCCTGTCGTCATTCCGAAGGGCCTCACAGGGGACCGAAGTCAAAGTATTTGTAAAGGAGCTTGTTTCATGGAAAATCTCACTACTAACAAGAGCATTCTGGACTGGGTACAGAACAGAATCGACCTCCTCCAGCCGGACAAAGTCGTATGGATCGACGGGTCCGAGGAGCAGATCCAGGCACTGAAAGACGAAGCCGTTGCCACCGGTGAGTTCATCAAACTCAACGAGGAAAAGCTTCCCGACTGCTATTTCCACAGAACCAACCCGAACGACGTTGCTCGTGTGGAAGACAGAACCTTCATCTGCACGCCGACCAAAGCAGAGGCCGGCCCCCTGAACAACTGGATGGATCCCGATGAGTGCTACAAGACCCTCGACGACATCATCCGTGGCAGCTACAAGGGCAAGACCATGTATGTCATCCCTTACAGCATGTGCAAGGTCGGTTCCCCGTTCGCTAAGTACGGCCTGGAAGTCACTGACTCCATCTATGTCGTCTGCAACATGAACATCATCACCAGAATCGGTCAGAGAGTCCTTGACGCGATCGGCCCCGAGTCCACTGACTGGATCAAGGGTACCCATGCATCCTGCAACTCCGACCCCGAGAAGAGATACATCTGCCACTGGCCGCAGGACAACACCATCTACTCCGTCAACTCCTGCTACGGCGGTAACGTCCTCCAGGGCAAGAAGTGCTTCGCTCTTCGTATCGCTTCCAACCTTGGCCGTCAGGAAGGCTGGATGGCTGAGCACATGCTCATCCTCGGCATCGAATATCCGAACGGCGACATCAAATACATCACCGCTGCTTTCCCGAGCGCCTGCGGCAAGACCAACCTTGCCATGCTCGTTCCTCCGAAGCACTACCTCGACCTTGGTTACAAAGTCTGGTGTGTCGGCGACGACATCTCCTGGATCCGCAAGGGCCCGGACGGCAGACTCTATGCTGTCAACCCCGAATACGGTTTCTTCGGCGTCGCTCCCGGAACCAACATGCAGTCCAACCCGAACGCCCTCCTGTCCTGCCAGTCCGGCTCCATCTTCACGAACGTTGCCCGGAACCTGGATGACAACACCTTCTGGTGGGAAGGCATGCCGGACGCTCCCGAAAACGGCGAAGACTGGCTCGGCAATCCCTGGAACGGCAAGACCTCCGAGGAGAAGGGCGCATACCCGAACTCCCGTTTCACCGCTCCTGCAAAGAACTGCCCCTGCCTGTCCTCCGAGTTCGAGAACCCGAACGGTGTTCCTGTCACGGCATTCGTCTTCGGCGGCCGCCGCGCGAAACTCGCTCCGCTGGTCTACCAGGCCAGAAACTGGCAGCACGGTGTCTTCATCGGTGCGGCCATGGGTTCTGAGACCACTGCCGCTGCAGCCGGTAAAGTCGGTGTCGTCCGTCACGACCCGATGGCCATGCGTCCGTTCATCGGCTATGACTGCGGTACCTACCTGCAGCACTGGCTCGACATGGGCAAGAAGGTCGACGAAGACAAGCAGCCGAAGATCTTCAACGTCAACTGGTTCCGCAAGGACGACGAAGGTCACTTCATGTGGCCGGGCTTCGGTGACAACCTGAGAGTCCTTCTCTGGATCATCGCCCGCTGCGAAGGCAAAGTCGACGCTGTCGAGACCGAGATCGGCTTCCAGCCGAAACCGGAAGACATCGACATCGACGGCCTCGATGTCACCGTTGACGACGTCAAGGCTATGCTTGGTGTCGACAAGGCTCTCTGGAGAGAAGAGGCCGACGGCATCGAAGAGTTCTTCAAGTCCCTCGGCGACACTGTTCCCCAGGAACTCTATGACGAGCTCGCCACCCTCAGAGCAAACGTTGCTGAATAAGCACATCGCCTGAACTGAATGTTCGGACCCCGTCCAATTTGGACGGGGTCCTTTTTTGCTTCTCCGGGGGAGAGCATGCTTATTGCGTTTCGCAGAAAAGGTCCGTCTGGCGTTTGCCAACCGAACCCCCTCTAGCGAGGGACCCCAAACGCCATCCGGACGCTTTTCTGCTCCGCTGGGAATGTATCGTAGTGCTGCCTTATTGTGCGATTTTGGGACCCTAAAATCGGACTTTTAGTGGGACGAAAGTAAGATTCGTAAAGGTCAGGAACTTTACAAAAACTGTTAAACGACTTTCCGCAAATCGCCGAAGGGAATATTCTAAAATGGAAAATTAGAGGAAAATTCGGTGAAAAGGAAGAAAAAGGCTTTACATTTTGCGGAATCGTATTTTCCAAATTCGAAAAATAAGGAACTTTTTCACATTTTTGACAGGGTTTTGGACAGGGGCAAGGTTTTCGCCTTTACAGGTTCGGGTTGCGGAAACGACCCTGCCAAAAGTGCCGTGAAACGCAAATAAAATGTAGCAGAGGTTTTGTAAAAAGTTCTCTCAAACGGTTGACAATTGTCGGAAAGCGACTATAACATAAAAGTGTAATCATGATCACTTACCCACAGGAGGAATACTACTATGGTATTTGAAACGATCCGCAAACTTCTCGCTGACCAGCTGGACATCGACGAAGACGAAATCACAATGGAGTCCACTCTTCTTGAAGACCTCGGTGCCGACAGCATCGAACTGGTCGACCTCATCATGTCTGTTGAGGAAGAGTATGACATTGAAGTCCCGGACGACGCTGCCGATGAGATCCGTACCGTCGGAGACGCAGTCCGCTATATCGAGAACCTGGTCGACTGACCGTTCGCTTTCGAACCATTTTGGCCCGCGGGAGTCCCTCGCGGGTCTTTTTTACTGGACGAACCGGGCAACATACTATATAATATAGCGAACCTTATCGCGATAACATTTGAAGGAGATCATTTCATGGCGAAGCAGAAAAAGATGGTGGAAGACATCACTTCCATGGATGTCGATTTTGCCAAGTGGTATACCGACATCTGCAAGAAAGCAGAACTCGTCAGCTACACGAGCGTCAAGGGCTGTATGGTCATCCGTCCGTACGGCTATGCCATCTGGGAACACATCCAGAGCATCCTTGACGGTTATTTCAAAGAGACCGGACACGAGAACGTCAACATGCCGATGTTCATTCCGGAGAGCCTCCTCGACAAAGAGAAGGACCACGTCGAAGGCTTCGCGCCCGAGTGTGCCTGGGTCACCGTCGGCGGCAGCGAGCAGCTCGAAGAGCGCCTCTGCGTCCGTCCCACGTCCGAGACTCTGTTCTGCGACCACTGGAAGGACATCGTCCAGTCCTACCGCGACCTGCCGAAACTCTACAACCAGTGGGTCAGCGTCGTGCGCTGGGAGAAGACCACCCGTCCGTTCCTGCGTTCCCGTGAATTCCTGTGGCAGGAGGGCCATACCCTGCACGCCACCGCGGAGGAGGCCATCGAAGAGACCGAGCGTATGCTGAACATCTACGCCGACTTCTACGAGAAAGACCTCGCCATCCCGGTCGTCCGCGGCAAAAAGACCGAGTCCGACAAGTTCGCCGGTGCCGAGGCCACCTATGCCATCGAAGCGCTCATGCATGACGGTAAAGCTCTTCAGGCAGGCACCTCCCATTACTTTGGCGATGGATTCGCGAAAGCCTTCGAGATCCAGTTCCAGAACAAGGACAACCAGCTGCAGGCTCCCTTCGAGACGTCCTGGGGCATGACCACCCGCACCATCGGTGCCATCATCATGACCCACGGCGACGACAACGGCCTCTGCCTGCCGCCGGCCGTCGCTCCCATCCAGGCCGTCATCGTCCCGGTCGCCATGCACAAGGAAGGCGTCCTTGAAAAGGCCGCCGAACTCCGCGACCGCCTGAAGGCCGCCGGTGTCCGCGTCAAGCTGGACGACTCCGACAACAGCCCCGGCTGGAAGTTCGCCGAGTATGAAATGAAAGGTGTCCCGGTCCGCATCGAAGTCGGCCCGAGAGACATCGAGCAGAACCAATGTGTCGTCGTTACCCGTCCCGACCGCGAGAAGACCTTCGTCTCCCTCGACGACCTCGAGACCGTCATCCCGCAGAAGCTGCAGGATGTCCGGGACATCATGTATCAGAACGCTCTCGAAAACCGCGAGAAGAAGACCTACCGCTGCAAGACCATCGACGAGATGAAGAAGGCCCTCGATGAACAGGGCGACGGCTTCATCCACGCGATGTGGTGCGAGAGCGAGGAGTGCGAGGACAAGGTCAAGGAAGAGACCGGTGCCGGTTCCCGCTGCATCCCCTTCCAGCAGGAGAACATCTCCGATGTCTGCGTGTGCTGCGGCAAGCCCGCGCGCACCATGGTCCTGTGGGGCAAGGCGTATTAAGAAAATGCTTGCTTTCTATTGACTTGCATGCTAATATAATGCAGTAAGTTTAAAAGAAAGTGTTATGAAGAGTGGCTCCCGCCGCTCTTCATTGTTTATGCGATCCTTTAAAAAAGTACCTGGATCGCCCACAAAAGGAGACAATAATGGCCAACAAGAAACGTGGTGGGAACGTGACGCAGGTCGTCCGCGAACTCGCTGAACCCCTGGCAGCCGAACTGGGTCTTCGCATCTGGGACGTCCGGTTCGTCAAGGAAGGTGCCGAACATTACCTGCGCATCTTCATCGACAAGGACGAAGGCGTCTCCATCGATGACTGTGTCGACATGACCCACGCCATCGACGGACCCCTCGACGAAGCAGACCCCATCTCGGTCAGCTACACGCTGGAAGTCTCGTCCCCCGGCGCGGAGCGCCCGCTCACGAGAGATGAACACTTCGAGCAGTTCCTCGGAGCTCCCATCATGGTGAAGCTCATCCGTCCCCTCGACGGACAGCGGGAATGGAAGGGCACCCTCGATGACTACGACGGCGGTAACGTCACCATCACGACCACCGAAGGGAAGACCTTCATATTCAATAAGAAAGAAGCCTCATACGTGAAACTCGACGACTTCGAGTCTTACGTATAACGGATGACCATAAGAAAGGAAGCGCAACATTATGAATCAGGAGTTTTTTGACGCCGTACAGCTGATGGCAGCGGAAAAGGGGATCCCGGTAGAGTTCCTCTATGAGAAGATCGCCAACGCCCTCGTTGTTGCGGAGAAGAGAAACTATAACGGCAAAGACGTCGTCTTCTGCGACATCGACCCCGAGAAGAAAGAGCTCAATGTCTATCTTCGCAAGAACGTGGTCGACGTCATCGACGACGAAGACACCGACATCCTTGTCGACGCCGCGAAGAAATACAAGAAGACCGCGAAACCCGGCGACATCATCGAGATCCCGCTGGACACGAAGAACTTCGGACGCATTGACGCCCAGACCGCGAAGCACGTCATCCGTCAGGGCATCCGCGACGCGGAGCGCGGCCGCAACATGGAAGAGTTCAAGACCCACAACCAGGAGATCGTCACGGCGAGAGTCTCGAACATCAACCCCATGAACGGCAACGCCACCGTCGAGATCGGCCGCGCCGAAGCCGTCCTTCCGAAGGGCGAGCAGATCCCCGGCGAAGAGCTGCATGACGGCGACCTCATCAAGGTCTATGTCGTCGATGTCAAGGAGACCGAGAAGGGTCCCCGCGCTCTCATTTCCAGAACCTACCACGGTCTGGTCCGCCGGCTCTTCGAGACCGAAGTCCCCGAGATCGCCGAGGGCATGGTCGAGATCAAGGAAGTCGCCCGTGAGGCCGGCTCCCGTACGAAGATCGCCGTCACCAGCTCCGATGAGAAAGTCGACGCCGTCGGCGCCTGCATCGGTGCCCGCGGTGCCCGTGTCGGCAAGATCGTCGACATGCTGAACGGCGAGAAGATCGACATCGTTCCCTACGATGAAGACCCCGCCCGTTTCGTTGCCAACGCCCTGGCTCCCGCCGACGTCATCGACGTCATCGTCCTTGACGAGGAAGAGAAGTCCTGCCGGGCCATCGTTCCGGACGACCAGCTCTCCCTGGCCATCGGCAACAAGGGCCAGAACGCCCGCCTTGCCGCCAAACTGACCGGCTGGAAGATCGACATCAACCCGGAAAGCGGCAAGATCGAAGCGGCTCCGGAAGCAGAATCTCCGGAAACAGAAGACGAAGAATAATTCAGAACGAAAGGCGGTGGAACCATGCCGAAGAAGACCCCGATGAGACGCTGTGTCGGCTGCATGGAGATGAAGGAAAAGACTTCACTCGTGCGGGTTGTCCGATCTCCGGAAGGAGAGCTTTCTCTGGACCTGACCGGGAAGAAGCCCGGACGGGGCGCATACATCTGCAGGAACGCAGAGTGCCTCCAGAAAGCGCGTAAGGCCAGACGGCTGGAACGGGAGTTTTCGATGGCGGTCCCCGCGGAACTATATGACCGAATGGAGGCGGACCTGAAAAACGATGAACTCGCAGATCCTTAATATGTTCGGCCTTGCCAGGCGGGCTGGAAAGTTCGCCGGAGGCCACGACGCCGCATTCGAGTCAATCGCCAAAGGAAAAGCAACAATGTGCTTCCTTACGACCGACGCTTCGGAGCGGCTCAAAGAGGAATTCAGAGAGACCGTCCGTTACAAAGGGCGGCAGGTTCCACTAAAGGAACTGGATTGTACGATGAGAGAGATACAGATGGCGACCGGACAAAAATGTGCGGTATTCACACTGACGGACGCCGGATTTGCTTCGAAGCTCCAGGAGCTTCTTTCGAAGGAGGACAAGAATTAATGGTCATCAAATACAGAGTACATGAGGTCGCGAAAGATTTCGACCGGGACACCAAGGACATCGTCGCACTGCTCGGCAACTACTATGAGGAGCCGAAGAAGAGCATGACGGCCCTCGAAGAGGACGAACTGAACACCATCTTCGAGGTCATCACCCAGGGCAACCAGGTCGAGAATTTCGACGCCTATTTCGCGATGCAGAACGAGAAGCCGGCACCGAAGAAGGAGGCTCCGAAGAAGGAGGCCCCGAAGGCGGAAGAGAAGAAGCCGGAGCCGAAGAAGGCTGCGGAGAAATCCGCCGAGAAGCCTGCCGAGAAGCCCGCGAAGAAAGCGGAGAAACCGGCTCAGAAGAAGGCAGAGCAGCCTGCAAAACCGAAGGTCGATGCCGACCCGCATCCGTTCCAGAAGCGGGAGAAGAAGAACAAGGACGGCCAGCAGCAGTCCCGTACCCGCGGCGAGCGCCGTACCGTCGACACCCGTACGCAGAACGTCGACCTTGAGAAATACAACGACAAATATGAGCAGATCGCGCCGCAGCAGCGCCAGAACGACCGCGTCAACAACAACCGGCAGAAGCTCAACCAGAAGTCCAAGCAGTACCGCAAACAGCGCGGTGTCCGTTCGAGAAAACGGGAGACCGAGCAGGAGCGTCTGAAGAGAATTGCGGCTGAACGCGCCAAGAAGCAGATCACCATCCAGGTGGGCGATGAGATCACCGTCGGCGATCTCGCTTCCGAGCTTCGTATGACCGCCGCCGAAGTCATCAAGAAGCTGCTTGCCCTCGGCCAGATGGCCGGCATCAACGACGTCATCGACTTCGACACCGCTTCCATCGTTGCGGAAGAGCTGGGTGCCCACGTCGAGAAACGCGTCGTCGTCACCATCGAAGACCGGATCATCGACGACACCGAAGACGAAGAGACCGACCTTCTCCCGAGAGACCCGGTCGTCTGCGTCATGGGTCACGTCGACCACGGTAAGACCTCCATCCTCGACGCCATCCGGAACTCCAACGTCACGGCGGGCGAGGCCGGCGGCATCACCCAGGCCATCGGTGCGTACCGCGTCAACATCGACGGCAAGCGCATCACCTTCCTCGACACCCCCGGTCACGCCGCATTCACCGAGATGCGTGCCCGCGGTGCCATGGCCACCGACATCGCCATCCTGGTCGTCGCGGCAGACGACGGTATCATGCCGCAGACCATCGAAGCCATCAACCACGCGAAGGCCGCGAACATCCCGATGGTCGTCGCGATCAATAAAATGGATAAGCCGGACGCCTCTCCGGACCGCATCCTGCAGCAGCTCACCGAGCATGAGATCGTTCCCGAAGACTGGGGCGGCGACACCATCTGTGTCCCCGTTTCTGCCAAGACCGGCATGAACCTCGACCAGCTTCTGGAGTCCGTCCTGCTCGTCGCCGAGATGCTCGAACTCAAAGCGAACCCGAACCGTGCCGCGAAGGGCGTCGTCATCGAGGCGAAGCTCGACAAGGGCCGCGGTCCTGTCGCCACCCTTCTCGTCCAGAACGGTACCCTCAACACGGGTGATATCGTCGTCGCCGGTACCGCCGTCGGCCGTGTCCGTGTCATGACCAATGAACGCGGCAAGCAGCTGAAGAAGGCCGGCCCCGCCGTTCCCGTCGAGGTCACCGGCCTTGCGGAAGTCCCGCAGGCAGGCGACGCGTTCGACGCCGTTTCCGATGAGAAACTGGCCCGTGAACTGGTCGAGCAGAGAAAACAGGCCATCAAGGAAGAACAGTTCAACGCCCAGCAGAAGGTCACCCTCGACAACCTGTTCGCCTCCCTCAAGGAAGGCGAGCTCAAGGACCTCAACGTCATCGTCAAAGCCGATGTCCAGGGTTCTGTCGAAGCCGTCAAGCAGAGCCTCGAGAAGCTCTCCAACGACGAAGTCCGCGTCCGCGTCATCCACGGCGCCGCCGGCGGCATCACCGATTCCGATGTCATGCTCGCCAACGCGTCCAACGCCATCATCATCGGCTTCAACGTCCGTCCGGAAGCGGAAGCCGTTACCAACGCCGAACGTGACGGCGTCGAGATCCGTACCTACCGCGTCATCTACGACTGCATCAACGATGTCCAGGACGCCATCAAGGGTATGCTTGCTCCGAAGTTCCGCGATGTCGACATCGGCCGCGCCGAAGTCCGCAACGTCTTCAAGATCTCTTCGGCAGGCACCATCGCCGGCTCCTATGTCCTGAACGGCAAGATCACGAGAGACGCCAAACTCCGTGTCGTCCGTGACGGCATCATCGTCGCCGAAGACGCCATCCAGTCCCTGCGCCGTTTCAAGGACGACGTCAAGGAAGTCGCGACCGGCTACGAATGCGGTATCGGTCTCGAGAAATTCAACGACCTCAAGGAAGGCGACATTTTCGAAGCCTACATCACCGAAGAATACAGAGACTAAGGAGGGTTTTCCATGCCATCCCACAAGTCACAGCGCACCGCTGAGGACATCAAACGGGAACTGGCGGTCGTCATGCAGGGTGTCAAGGACCCCCGTGTGAAGGGCAAGATCCTGACCGTCGTCCGCGTCAATGTCTCCAGCGACAGTACCTACGCGAAAGTCTACATCAGTGACCTCGCCGGCATCGAAGGCGCGAAGGAGGCGGCCGCGGCACTCAACAATGCCGCCGGTTACCTGCGGGGCGAGATCGCCCGCAACCTCCACCTGCGCAAGGCGCCGGAACTCAAGTTCATCGCCGACGACTCCATCGCCCACGGCATGGAGATCATCAAGGAACTCGAGACCCTGACAGGAGGCAAAGACTGATGCAGGCTGACATCCGCCGGGTAGGGGACATCCTTGCCGGCAGCGAGGATGTGCTCATCCTCACCCACAAGAACCCGGACGGGGACTGCCTCGGCACCGGCGTGGCGCTCTGCCGTTACCTGCTGTCCCTCGGGAAACGGGCCACCGTCGTGAATGCCGACCCCATCCCGTCCAAGTTCGACTACCTGTTCGAGGGGCTCCCCCAGGAGACCTTCGAGCCGAAATGCATCATTTCCGTCGATGTGGCGGACCCGAAACTGCTGGGCCCCCTCGAGGACCTCGCGGACCGGGTCGACCTGTGCATCGACCACCATATTTCCAACACGCTGTACGCGAAGGAGACCCATCTGTGTCCGGACGACGGCGCCGCCGCGCTGTCCCTGTACCGCATCTTCCGGGAACTCGGGGTGGCGATCGACGTTGCCATGGCGAACGCCCTTTACACGGGGCTGTCCACCGACACCGGATGCTTCCGGTACTCCAACGCCAATGCGGAGTGTTACCGTGCCGCGGCCGACCTCATCGAACTGGGGGCGGACAACGCATGGATCAATGTGAAAATGTTCGAGACCAAGCCCCTCGCACAGTTCCAGGTCCTGTCGGACGCGTTCGCGGGCCTTCGGATGTACTGTGACGGCAGGGTCTCGGTCCTCAAGATCTCTCAGGATATGCTGGACCGGCACGGCGCCGACACCGACACGTTCGACTTCGTCACCGCCATGTCCCGGCAGATCGAGGGCGTCCTCTGCGGCATCACCATGAAAGAGCAGGAGGACGGCACCTGGAAGATCTCGCTCCGGACCCACGAGCCCCTCGACGCCTCTGCCATCTGCGGTCTTCTCGGCGGCGGCGGGCACATGCGGGCAGCGGGCTGCAACGCGGGCGACGATGAGGAAGCTTCTCTTCAGACGCTTCTTCAGTACATCGCCGACCAGCTCGGGTGCGCGTTATGACCGGCATCATCTGTCTGCGCAAGCCGGAGGGCATCACGTCCTTCCAGGCGGTGCGGAAGACCCGGGGCATCACGGGGGAGAAGAAGGCGGGCCACTGCGGCACGCTCGACCCGGACGCTACCGGTGTGCTGCCCGTCATGCTGGGCGGAGCCACCCGATTCCTCGAGTTCCTGCCCACGACCCCGAAGCAGTACCGCGCGGTCATGAAACTGGGCGTCGTCACCGACACCCTCGACCTCAGCGGCAGCGTGCTCGAGACGAGAGACGTGGCAGCGGGACGGGACGACATCCTCCAAGTCCTCGACGGTTTTCGCGGGGACATTCAGCAGGTGCCACCCATGTATTCGGCCCTCAAAAAAGACGGCGTGCGGCTGTACGACCTCGCCCGGCAGGGTGTGGAAGTGGAGCGGGAAGCGCGACCCGTCACCATCTATGAACTGGAATTACTGCCCGACGGAACAGACGGCACAGACCCCTCGGCACACGAGTATGTCCTGGACGTCACCTGCTCCGGCGGCACTTACATCCGGACCCTCATCGACGACATCGGGGCAGCCCTTGGCTGCGGCGCCTCCATAGCGGCTCTTCTCCGGACGCAGGTCGGCGTGTTCACGCTGGACCGTGCCGTCACGCTCGAAGACCTCGAACAGGCAAGAGATGAGGGGACTCTCGACGAACTGGTCCTGCCCCTCGAAGAAGCTCTGCGTTTCCTCGACGCGGTCACGGTGACCCCGCCCCAGGGCAACCGGTTCCGAAACGGCGGAGAACTGTCTTTAGACCGGCTCCACCTCCCGGGGACGCCCGAAGACGGCGCGCTCCTGCGGGTCCTGACACAAGACAATGACTTTCTCGGACTGGGCGAAGTCTGCCGGGAGACCGGCATGCTGACGGTCCGGAGAGTGTTCGTAAACAGGTGAACCAATGTACAACGAATTCATGCAAAAGGGTTCCGTCGTGGCCCTCGGCAGTTTTGACGGCCTCCACATCGGACATATGGCGGTCATCAACAACGCGAAGAACCTTGCGACGATGCTCGACGCGGTGCCCTGCATCTGCACTTTCTCCGAGCACCCCCTGAAAGCCCTCAAGGGCAAGGAGCCTCCGGCTCTGTTCACGGGCGATGTGAAGGACGAAGCGTTCCGCAACACCGGCATCGAAGTCGTGAAGCTGGACTTTGCCTCCATCATGCACATGAGCCCCGAGGCGTTCTTCGAAGAGATCCTCTTCAAGACCCTCCACGTGGCCGGTGTCTGCTGCGGGTTCAACTACACCTTCGGTGACAAGGGGAGAGGCACTCCCGAGATGCTCGACCGCATGTGCGCGGAAAAGGGCGTCGTCTTCGAAGCGGCAGATGCCACGGTCCTCGACGGTACGCCCGTCAGCTCCACCCGCATCCGCAACGCGCTCGCCGGCGGCAACGTCGAACTGGCCAACCGGATGCTCGGCCGTCCCTTCCAGTACCGCCAGCAGGTGGTCGACGGGGACAAACGGGGCCGCACCTGGGGCATCCCCACCATCAACCAGCCCTATCCGGAGGAACTGGTCGTCCCGCGCCACGGCGTCTACGCCTCCCGGTGTGTGGTCGACGGCCGCACCTACTTCGGCGCCACCAACATCGGTGTCCGTCCGACGGTCCGGGAAAACGACATCCTCTCCAGCGAGACCTACCTCCTCGACTACGAGGGAGACCTCTACGGAAAATACGTCGATGTCTGCCTGCTCAAGTTCCTTCGTCCGGAGAAGAAATACGACTCCTTCGAGGCGCTCGAAGAGCAGATCCACACCGATATCGCGACCGTTCGGAAGATCAGCGAACTCGATGTGCTCGGCTGACAGGTTTTTCCTTTACAATTGAAAAGACCTGTGATATACTACACACGCTCATTTCTCGGAGAACGGAGTAAACTTCACATCTTGAAGTCCTCACCGGCCGCTCCCTGGGAAGTCTGCAATAAATTTTAATGAGGTGAAACAACATGACTCAGCAGGAAAAACAGGAAATCATGAAAGAGTACGCGACTCATGAAGGCGACACCGGTTCTCCCGAGGTCCAGATCGCAGTGCTCACCAAGAGAATCAACGACCTGAATGCTCATCTGAAAGAGCATCCGCATGACCATCACTCCAGAAGAGGTCTTCTGAAGATGGTCGGTCACAGAAGAAACCTTCTGAAGTACCTTGCAAAGGTCGACATCGAGAGATACAGAGCTCTCGTCAAGAAGCTCGGTCTCCGTAAGTAAGTTCTTCATCAGGCAGGTAGCATTCCTTGCTGCCTGCCTGCTTGACGTTATCGGGAGGTCTCGCAGAGTCCGCCGCAGAAGGGTTAGCAGTGAATCAAGTACCCGAAATCCTTTCGGATATTTCATTTATTGCTAAACCTTTGGACAAGCAGATCCTCCCGCCAATCCAAATTCCATCCGAAAGAGAGGATCAGACATGTTTTTTGAAAACTACAAAGTGTATGAGACCACACTCGCCGGCCGTCCCCTGAAACTGGAGACCGGTAAAATGGCTCAGCTCGCCAACGCTGCTGTTCTCGCAAGCTACGGCGAAACGGTCGTGCTCTGCACCGTGACCGCATCCGACAAACCCCGGGAAGGCATCGACTTCTTCCCGCTTTCCGTCGACTTCGAGGAGAAGATGTACTCCGTCGGCCGCATCCCCGGCTCCTTCCAGAGAAGAGAGAGCAGACCGTCTGAAAAGGCGATCCTTGCGTCCCGCTGCATCGACCGTCCCATCCGTCCGCTGTTCCCGAAAGACCTGCGCAATGACTGCACCGTCATCGCCACGGTCATGAGCGTGGACCCGGACTGCTCCCCTGAAGTTGCTGCCGCCATCGGTGTCTCCACCGCCATCGCCATCTCCGACATCCCGTGGGACGGCCCCATCTCCTCTGTTCAGGTCGGCCTCGTCGACGGCGAGATCGTCATCAACCCGACCCTCGAGCAGAGAGCTGTCTCCGACCTCAAGCTGACCGTTTCCTCCACTGAGGACCTGGTCGCCATGATCGAGGCCGGCGGTAACGAGATCTCCGAAGACGTCATGTTCGACGCCATCTTGGCCGCTCATGAAGCCAACAAGGAAGTCGTCAAGTTCATCAACGGCATCGTCGCCGAGATCGGTAAAGAGAAGTTCACCTACGAGTCCTCCAACCCCGATCCCGCCATCATGGAAGAGATCGAGAACTGGGTCGTCGAAGACGTCAAGAAGGCGCTCGACACCGACGACAAGCGCATCCGCGATGAGCGCATCCGTCCCATCTCCGATGCCATCCACGAAAAGTACGATGAGCAGTTCGAAGGCAACGAAGGCAAGCTCGATGAGATCCTGTACCTCATCCAGAAGCACGTTGTCCGCAGCTGGCTGAAGGACGAGCACAAGCGCGTCGACGGCCGCGGCATCGATGAGATCCGTCCTCTGAACGCCGAGATCGACCTCCTTCCGAGAGTCCACGGTTCCGGTATGTTCACGAGAGGTCAGACTCAGGTCCTGTCCATCGCCACCCTCGCTCCTCTGTCCGATGCCCAGAAGCTCGACGGCATCGATGAAGAGACCGAGAAGCGTTACATGCATCAGTACAACTTCCCGTCCTACTCCGTCGGTGAGACCAGACCCTCCCGCGGCCCCGGCCGTCGTGAGATCGGCCACGGCGCTCTTGCCGAGAAGGCCCTTGTTCCGGTCCTTCCGAGCATCGAAGAGTTCCCGTATGCCATGCGTGTCGTCTCCGAAGTCCTGTCCTCCAACGGCTCGACTTCCCAGGCTTCCATCTGCGGTTCCACCCTGTCCCTGATGGCAGCCGGTGTCCCGATCAAGGCTCCGGTCGCCGGCATCTCCTGCGGCCTCATCACCGGTGACGAAGGCGTCTACGGCGACTTCATGACCATGGTCGACATCCAGGGCCTCGAGGACTTCTACGGCGATATGGACTTCAAAGTCGCCGGTACCAAGAAGGGTATCACCGCCATCCAGATGGACCTCAAAGTCCACGGCCTGACCCCCGAGATCATCCGTGAAGCCTTCACCAAGACCAAGAAGGCCAGAGAATACATCCTCGACGACATCATGGCTCCGGTCATCGCCGAGCCCCGCGCCGAGCTGTCCAAGTATGCTCCGAAGATGCTCACCACCAAGATCGATCCTGAGAAGATCGGTGACGTCATCGGCAAGCAGGGCAAGGTCATCCAGAAGATCCAGGCCGAGTGCGAATGCAAGATCGACATCGACGATGACGGTAACGTATTCGTCTCCTGCCAGGACATCGAGAACGCACAGAGAGCTCTGTTCATGGTCGAGACCATCGCCAACGATCCGGAGATCGGCGCCATCTACAAGGGTGTCGTCACCCGTCTCATGAGCTTCGGTGCTTTCGTTGAGATCGCTCCCGGCAAGGAAGGCCTCGTCCACATCTCCCGCCTCGATGTCAAACGCACCGAGCGCGTCGAAGATGTCGTCGCTGTCGGCGATGAAGTCATCGTCAAGGTCATCGAGATCGACGACCAGGGCCGCATCAACCTCTCCAGAAGAGACGCTCTCATCGAGGTCGAAGGTGCCGTTCCGGAGAACGACATCGAAGAGGAAGAGAGACCGCGCCGCAGAAACAATGACCGTGGCAACTATCGCCGTGGCAACCGCAGAAACTAAGCGGTAACACTGACGGAAAAGTGCCTGCTTTGACTAATGTCGGAGCAGGCATTATTATTAAACTACTTTAGAAAAAATGAGTAAGAAAGGACGGTGAAACAGAATGGATGCCAGACTCGAGAAGATCCTGCCTCTCGTGCAGAAGCCAGGCCGTTACATCGGCGGTGAGCTGAACAGTGTCGAGAAGGACCCGGCAATGGTCGACATGCGCTTTGCGTTCTGTTTCCCCGACACCTATGAGATCGGTATGTCCCACCTCGGCATCAAGATCCTCTACTACCTCATCAACGAGCGGGAGGACGCCTACTGCGAGCGGGTCTTCGCGCCCTGGCTCGACATGGAGGAGCAGATGCGAAGCGTCGGCCTGCCCCTGTTCTCTCTCGAGACGGGCACCCCGCTTTCGGAGTTCGACCTCATCGGGTTCACCCTCCAGTACGAGATGTCCTTCACCACGTGCCTCTACATGCTGGAACTGGGCGGTGTCCCGCTGCTCGCGAAGGACCGGCACGACCTCAAAAACCTCGTCGTGGGCGGCGGGCCCTGTGCCTGCAACCCGGAGCCCATCGCGGACTTCTTCGACCTCTTCATGCTCGGAGACGGGGAAGAGGTCATGATGGACCTGCTCGACCTCTACAAAGAGTACAAGGAGCGGGGCGCTTCCAAGGAAGAGTTCCTGAAGGCGGCCTCCCACATCGGGGGCATCTACGTCCCGTCCCTCTACGACGTCACATACAATGAAGACGGCACCGTCAAGGCGGTCTCTCCCGTGGGCGATGCACCGGCTGTGGTGCGCAAACGGGTCGTTGCCGACCTCGACTCTGTCTACTATCCCGACAAATTCCTCGTGCCCTACATCGACATCGTCCACGACCGGGCGGTCGAAGAGATCTACCGGGGCTGCATCCGCGGCTGCCGGTTCTGTCAGGCAGGGTTCTTATATCGCCCCATCAGAGAGAAAAGCGTCAGCACCATCAACGCCCAGGCGAAGAGCCTCTGCGAGTCCACGGGCTATGATGAGATCTCCGTCATCTCCCTGTCCACCTCGGACTATTCGGGCATCCAGCCCCTGCTCTCGGACATGGCGGACTGGACCGCGGAGAAGAAGATCAACATCTCCCTGCCGTCCCTGCGCATCGACACGTTCTCGGACGAACTCGTCGAGAAGCTGAACCTCATCCGCCGCAGCGGTCTGACCTTCGCACCGGAGGCAGGTTCCCAGCGGATGCGGGACGTCATCAACAAGAACATCACGGAAGAGGACATCATGAAGTCCGTGCGCATCGCCTTCGCGAACAACTACGCGACGGTCAAGCTGTACTTCATGCTGGGCCTTCCTTATGAGACGATGGAAGACGTCGAGGCCATCGTGGACCTCGGCAAACAGATCGTCGACGCCTATTATCAGAACCCGGACCGGCCGAAAGGACGGCACCTCACGGTGAACATCAGCGCATCGCCCTTTGTGCCGAAGCCCTTCACGCCCTTCCAGTGGGAACCCCAGGACACGAAAGCGTCCATCGAGGAGAAGCAGGAGCGGCTCCATGAACTGGCGACGAAGTCCCGTCTCCATGTCTCGAGCCACAAGTCCGACACCATCTTCCTCGAAGCGGCCTTCGCGAGAGGCGACCGGCGGCTCTGCCAGGTCATTCTGAAGGCTTTCGAAAAGGGCTGCTACTTCGACTCCTGGGACAACTGCTTCGACATCGAAAAGTGGATGGAAGCCTTCGAAGAGTGCGGGCTGGACCCGTCCTTCTACTCGAACCGCCGCCGCAGCTACGACGAAGTGCTCCCCTGGGACCACCTCGACAACGGCCCGTCCAAGGAGTTCCTCATGCGGGAGAACGAGAAGGCGAAGCAGGCAGCCGTCACGCCGAACTGCAGAGAGCAGTGCTCGAACTGCGGCGCCCAGCGACTGAACGGCGGCAAGTGTGACGCCCTTCTGAAGATCGACCGGGGGAGGGAAGCGGTATGAGAGACGTACGCATCCGCTTTGCCAAGACCGGAAAAGCGAAATACATTTCCCACCTCGACCTGACCCGCTGTTTTGCCCGGGCCATCTTCCGGGCGAAGATCCCGCTCTGGTTCACGGAAGGCTTCAACCCGAGGCCCTACATGAACTTCACGAGCCCTCTGACCCTCGGAGCGGAGAGTCAGGCGGAAGCCCTCGACATCCGGCTCGAAGACGAGTCGATGACCGACGAGGAAGTGGCCACCCGTCTCGGCGCGGTCATGCCGCCGGACATCCACATCCTCAGCGCGGCGCCACCGGTCTACAAGATGAACCAGATCGAAGAGTCCCGTTACCGCGTCGAAGTCGAACCGTCGAGCGGCGACCCGGAAGCCCTGGCAGAGGCCTTCCGACAGGTGTCGGAGCAGGACCATCTGACAGTGGAGAAGTCCGGCAAACGGGGAAAACGAAAGGTCATGAAACAGATCGACCTGAAAGAATACATCAAGGACCTGTCCATTACGACCGAGGGAGAGCGCACCGTCATGGAAGTGACGCTGCCGTCCTCGTCGCAGTTCGGCGTGAACCCGCGCCTGTTCCTCGACAAGTTCCTGAGCGAGACCGGGGAGGAACCGGTCCGGATCCGTATGATGCGGGAGGCGATGTACATCGCCGATGGCATCCTGTTTGAATAAAGTGAGAGGAGACTCTGCATGGCTGCAAGATACAAGAAACTCGGTGTGAAAGACATCCGTTACAGCGGAAAGTACATCCTTGCCAGCGTCATCGTCGAAGCGCTGCTCCTGGCCCCGAAGACCACGATCACGTGGCAGGGGAAAGAGGTGCAGGTCGGCGGTGTCCTCCCGATGCTCCAGAAGGAGATCGCGGGAGTACTGCGCAACGGCGTGAACACGTTCCTGCCGAAGGCGGCGACGACCGTGGAGAACATGCTCCGTCAGACGCCCATCAAGGACATCGCCATCGAGAAGATCCTCTGGTTCGTCTACGACTACATGAAAGACGTGACCCTGAACTCCCTCGCGACGACGGTCCTCGACCGCGCCGGCCTGTCCGACACCATCAAGCTCGAAGGCCTGTTCCGCGACCGTCTGCAGGACGTCATCGACAGCAAGGATGACCGCGAGAAACTGATCGCCGGTCTGACGGATTTTCTCATCAATACGGCCAATACGGTCTTCGCCGGCACCTCGGTCGCCGCCCTCCTGAATGGCGGTCTCGGCGACAACGTGAAGGGGACGGTGGCCGAGTACATCGACCGCGGACTCCAGACGGAGCTCGGCAGCACGGTCGTTGGCCGGGTCCTCGACGCGGTCGAACAGTTCGAGACGCTGACCCTGGCGGGCCTCCTCGAACGTTATTTCGACCTGCCCCGTCCGGCCTTCGAGAAGTTCCTGTCCGACACCTATGAGAAGTACCTCGGCACCCAGATGGTGGCCGATATGTCGAACACCGGCATCGGCGATGAACTCTACACGAAGATCGCCGGCATGGACTACGACCGGGTGTTCCAGGACATTACGAAAAACCACTGGCGCGAGCTCGTCCAGGTGACGCTCTCCGCCGCCGGCGTCGGCATGTACTTCCTGAACCAGTCCCGCAAAGCCGAGGCAAAACAGGAAAAGAAAACCGAGAAAAAAGCCAGGAAAGCTTACAAAAAGAGCAACAAAAAAGCCGCCAAAGCAAACGCCAGGGCAGCAAAAAAAGCGAAGAAAAAGAAATAAAAAACAAGACCCGAAGCATCTGCTTCGGGTCTGATTATTTTGAATTGGGAACAGGCCTGGCCGACAACCGAAACAAACAGGGGGAGGAGCGAGAGCGCCGCAGAGACGCTTGGGGGAAAGGCAGCTCCAGCGGAACGCTAAGGTGCCGCGCGGTTCGGGATGGCAAGTGGCTCGGCGGCCTCTCGCGACGGAACCCGATCCCCGGCCCGGCCGGTTTACGGATCAGCCCCGGAAATACGGGTTTTCTTCTTTGTTGATCATGTAGCGGCCGATCCAGAAGACGATGGCGAAAACCATGAGGCCGAGCAGGAAGAAGGCGAACATGGCGCACACGATGGAGTAACGGCCGTAGGGGACGAAGTCGGTGATGAGCTGGGTGGACTCCCGCTGCGCGACGGCGAGGGAGTTGTAATAGCCCATCATCAGGAAGAACGTGATGTTCCCGACGAAGCCGGTGATGACGCTGATGAGCCAGTAGAGGTGCCGGAAGTCTTTCCAGCCCCGGATGTCCATGAAGATGCAGACTCCGGCCATGAGGATGAACAAAATGATGGGTACAGCGATGGACATTTCAGTTCCTCCTTACAGTCACTGTTCCGGCAGGAAGGCTTCCAGCCGGTAGATGGGCATGCCCTGGCTTGCGAACCGGTGTTCGTACTCGGTGACGATGTTCCCCTCAAAGTCACTGTGGTGCAGGTCCAGAGAGATGTTCCTCAGCTGCCAGCCCGCCTTCGAGAACTCCTCGATGGAGTATTCGAAGAAGTGCATGTTGTCGGTCTTCTGGTGGACTTCCGCCCCCGGTGCGAGGAGCTCTTTGTAAATCGCCAGAAAACGCGGATTGGTCAGCCGGTGGTTCTTGTAGCTGCCCTTCGGGTAGGGGCAGGAGAAGTTTAAGTAGATGCCGGCGATGCTGTGGTCCGGCAGGAATTTCTGCAGGTATTCGGCGCCAATAGGGGCAAACTTCACGTTCGAAAGGCCCGCCTCCTTGGCCCGCTCCGCCGCCATGACGATGACGTTCGAGACCTTTTCGACGGCGATGTAGTTGTACTCGGGGTGGCGTGCCGCCAGTTCGGCGATGAACTGACCCTTGCCCGCACCGATCTCGAGATAGACGGGATGGTCGTTCCCGAAGATGGCCTCATAGTCGAGGTACTCTTTCGTCTGGATGGCCGTCAGCGCATTGGGTTCGTCGGTGACCGTCGGGAGCATGTACTCCGCCACTGCCTCGAGCCTCGGCTCCAGATTCTTCTTTTTCCGCATGCGCATGGGTCTGACCCCGTCCTTTCCCTGTTTCGTGAAAAGTATTTTAGCATAAACCACAGGGAAATCCAATAAAGAAGAAAAAAGTCTTGCATTACGGGCGCTTTGTTGCTAATATATTAGGGCATTTAAATCCAAAAGCGGACGGTCCTCTGACGCTCAGCGTGTATGAACGTTCTGATTCTCAAGGAGGAATTTCACATGGACGCACTGAAAATCATGACCGAAGGTATGGTCAAGGAAGAACAGCCGGTTCTGAACATCGGTGATACCGTCAGAGTCGACGTTCGTATCAAGGAAGGCAGCAGAGAGAGAATCCAGGCTTTCGAAGGCACCATCATTGCCAAGAGAGGTTCCGGAGTTTCCGAGACCTTCACCGTTCGCCGTGTTTCCTACGGTGTCGGTGTCGAAAGAGTTTTCCCGGTCAACTCCCCGAACGTGACCAAGGTCACGGTCGTTCGCTCCGGTAAAGTCCGCAGAGCGAAGCTTTACTACCTGCGCGACCGCGTCGGTAAGGCTGCCAAAGTCAAGGGCACTGTCTGATCAGGACCCCATCCAGGTGAACATGAGAAGGAGACCAGTTATGGTCTCCTTCTTTTTTATTTTATTTATAGTGGATATTAAGGCGATTTTTTGGTAGAATATCACGGATAATAGAATGCTGCAGAAAAAGGAGGGAAGAGTATGAAGATCCAGTACCGCGCTGTCGATGTTTCCGGTGCGGAGGCAAAACCGCAGTCCGCGGAAAAATGGTTCGACTTCGTCGCGACCGTGGCCGGCGCCATCGCCGCTGTCATGCTCATCCTGACCTTCCTGTTCCGGGTCGTCACCGTCGACGGACACTCCATGGTGCCGAACCTGCAGCACGGAGACCGGCTCATCCTGACGGACGTCACCACCCATTATGAACGGGGCGAGATCGTCGTCATCTCGAGAGCCGATGACGATCCGCTGGTCAAACGTGTCATCGCCGTCTCCGGCGACACCATCGACCTGCGGGACGGCAGCGTCTACCTGAACGGGGAGCTGCTCGACGAGCCCTACATCGACCAGGAGACCTACGATGTCTCCCCTGGCCCGCCGGACTTCCCGCTGACCGTGCCCCGCGGCTGCGTCTTCGTCATGGGAGACAACCGGGGCAACTCCTTAGACTCCCGCTCCTATGAAGTGGGGCTTGTGGATACCCACCGCATCCTTGGAAAAGTACTGGTGCATCTTTCGAATTCGGAGGAATGAGATATGAGTCTGTTCAAGAAAAAGAGCCTGGCAGAAGACCTTGCTCAGGCGGAAGAAAAATATAACGAGGCGGTCGAAGCCATCGAAGCCGTCGAAGAAGCAGCGGTCGAGGAAGAACTTTCCCTCGATGCAGAACTCGAGAAGATCGAATCGGAGACCGACGCGGAAGTCGCGGCCGACACCGAAGCGGTCGTCGAGAAGTCTGCCCGCCGCAAGGGCCTCGAGTTCACCTATGAGCTCGTCAGCGTCCTCATGGTGGCCGCCGTCATGACCGCCATCCTGTTCACGTTCCTCTACCGGTTCTCCGGTGTCGTGGGCGAGTCCATGGAGCCGACGCTCCACTCCGGCGACTGGGTCTTCCTGTCCCAGATGGAGGACACCGATCCCCACTACGGCGACGTCGTCGTCATCTCTCAGGAGAACGCATACCACGAGAACATCATCAAGCGCGTCATCGCGACCGAGGGCCAGATCATCGACATCAACTATGACACGGGCGATGTCATCGTCAACGGCCAGATCCTCGACGAACCCTACATCAACAACGAGACCATCAACTCCTACGATATGTCCCTGCCCCTGATGGTGCCGGAAGGACACTGCTTCGTCATGGGCGACAACCGTCAGAACTCGATCGACTCCCGTTCGACGGCCATCGGACTCATCGATAACGACTACATCCTGGGTATCGCCAAACGGGCTTCCACCCCGAATGGCATCGTCGACCTGGAACTCCCGGAGGGTTAAATGCCTGACTTTCAGAAACAGACCGTCCAATGGTTCCCGGGGCACATGGCGAAGACCCGCCGCAAGATCAAAGAGAGCCTGCCCCTCGTGGACGCCGTCGTCGAACTCGTCGACGCCCGCATCCCGGAGAGCAGCCGCAACCCGGAACTGGATGACATCACGTCCGGAAAACCGAGGATCATCCTCCTCAATAAGTCGGATGTTGCCGACCAGAATGCCACCCGTGCCTGGATGGACCACTTCCAGAGCAGGGGTGCTTTCGTCCTGTCTGTGGACTGCAAGACCGGCAAAGGTCTGAACGGCTTCGTGCCGCTGGTCCGAAAGGCACTGGCCGAGCGCATCGAACAGAACAACGCCAAAGGCATGAGCGGACGGCCGCTGCGGCTCATGGTCGTGGGCATCCCGAACACAGGTAAGTCTTCGTTCATCAACCGCATGAGCAGCAAGTCCAAACTGCAGGTCGCGAACCGTCCCGGCGTCACCCGCCAGAACCAGTGGGTCGTCTGCGGAGACGGCATCGAACTCCTCGACACGCCCGGCGTGCTCTGGCCCAAATTCGACGACCCGTCCGTCGGCGACAAACTCGCCTTCATCGGGTCCATCAAAAGCGACGTCATGGATGTCGAGACCATCGCGGTCCGGCTCCTCGACATACTGAAGACCGACTACACCGACCGGCTCTGTGAGCGCTACAAGGTCGACCCGTCGGTGGCGGACATGGAACCCTACGAGGTCCTCGAAGCCATCGGCCGCAAACGGGGCATGCTGCTCCGGGGCAACGAGGTCGACACGGAGCGGGCCGCCAACACCCTGCTGACGGAGTACCGCAGCGGGAAGCTCGGGAAGATCACCCTCGAGCGGCCGAAAGGATAACACCGATGGCAAAGGAAACCACGACACCGACTTACGAGCTCGAAGACAAGGGAAGAGCCGAAGGGCTGGCCCGCGTCTGCGGCATCGACGAAGCGGGCAGAGGCCCCCTGGCGGGTCCCGTGTTCGCGGCGGCGGTCGTCCTGAAGCCCGGCACCGAGATCCCCGGCCTCAACGACTCCAAAAAGCTCACCGCCAAAAAGCGGGACGCTCTCTTCGACGTCATCCTGGAAGTGGCAGACGACTACTGTGTCGCTTCCGCCACGGAGAAAGAGATCGATGAGCTCAATATCCTGCAGGCCACGTTCCTCGCCATGAACCGGGCGTTCGACGGGCTTCGGGAAAAACCGGACCTCGCCCTCGTGGACGGAAACCGGAACCCCGGCGTGGACGCCGTGGTCGAGACCGTCGTCAAGGGCGACGCCCGGTCCATGTCCATCGCCGCCGCCTCCATCCTCGCGAAGGTCTCGCGAGACCGGTACATGCTGGAGATCGCGAAGCTTTTCCCGCAGTACCAGTTCGAGAAGCACAAGGGGTACGGCACGAAGCTGCACTATGAGATGCTGCAGCAGTACGGCGTTTCCGAGGTACATCGCCTGAGTTTTCTCAAAAACCTCGAACAACATTTTCACTGAAGACGAGAGGGGAACGTCGCATTGAACAAGAACGGCCTTGGCAACCTCGGAGAGGATTACGCCTGTGAAGTGCTCGAAGGGCTCGGTTACGAAGTCCTCGACCGCAACTTCCGCAGCCGCTTTGGCGAGATCGACATCATCGCCCGTAAAGAGGGCTTCCTGTGCTTCGTCGAAGTGAAGACCCGGTCGGAGGGCTCCATGGGCCGTCCGGTCGAGAGCGTCACCCGCTCGAAACAGCAGAAGATCATCAAGACCACCGAATACTACATCGTCTGCCACCCGTCCCTCGTGGAGCGGGAAGGGCTCCAGCCCCGCTTCGACTGCATCGAAGTGTTCGCAAACAGCGAGGGCAGACCGGTGGCCTATGAATATATCAAGAACGCTTTCACAGCGAATTAACAACGTTAGGAGCGCACCCATGCTTTACACCAGCACCCGAAACAACACGTTACGCGTCGAGGCCAGCGAGGCCATCACCCGGGGCATCTCCGAAGACGGCGGCCTGTTCGTCCCCGTCGAGATCCCGAAGCTCTCCATGCAGGACCTTCAGGACATGATCCCGATGTCCTACATCGAGCGGGCGAAGAAAGTCCTCTCTCTGTACCTCACGGACTTCACGCCGGAAGAGATCGACTACTGTGTCAGCGGCGCCTATGCCGAGGGCAAATTCGACTCCGACAAAGTGGCTCCCCTCGTCACCCTGGACGAGAAAGCCGAAGTCCTCGAACTGTTCCGCGGCCCCACCTGCGCGTTCAAGGACATGGCGCTCCAGCTGCTGCCCTACCTTCTGACCACCGCGTCGAAGAAGGCGGCTCCCGACAAACAGATCGTCATCCTGGTCGCCACCTCCGGTGATACCGGCAAAGCGGCTCTGGAAGGCTTCAAAGACGTGCCCGGCACCCGCATCCTTGTCTTCTATCCGCGGGACGGCGTCAGCCCCATGCAGAAACTCCAGATGGTCACCCAGGAAGGCGCCAACGTCGGGGTCTGCGCCATCGAGGGCAACTTCGACGACGCGCAGAGCGGCGTCAAAAAGATCTTCACCGACAAGGCGGTCGGCGCGAAACTCGCGGAAAACGGACTCATGTTCTCCTCCGCGAACTCCATCAACTGGGGTCGTCTCGTGCCGCAGATCGTCTACTACTGCAGCGCCTACGCCGACATGCTCGAAAAGGGCAAAGTGGCACCGGGAGAGGCGATGGACGTCGTCGTTCCCACCGGCAACTTCGGCAACATCCTGGCCGCTTACTACGCCAAACTCATGGGCGTGCCCGTCGGCAAGCTCATCTGCGCTTCCAACGCCAACAACGTCCTCACGGACTTCTTAACGACCGGTACCTATGACCGGAACCGGACGTTCTACACCACCATGTCTCCGTCCATGGACATCCTCATCTCCAGCAACCTGGAACGCCTTCTGTTCCACCTCTCCGGAGAAGATGATGCCGCGGTCCGCGACTGGATGGGCAAGCTCTCCGAGACCGGTGTCTACACCGTTTCGGACGAGGTCTTCGCAGCGATCGAAGAAAACTTCGCCGCCGGCTGCGCCGACGACGAGACCGTCTCCGGTGTCATCCGGAAGACTTACGAGGAAGACGGTTACCTGTCCGACACCCACACCGGTGTCGCCATCACCGTCTACCGCGACTACATCGCGGGGACCGCAGGGGAGACCCCGACGGTCATCGCCGCCACCGCCAGCCCCTACAAGTTCTCGAAGAGCGTCCTTTCCGCCGTCCTCGGCGAGACCCCGGACCTCGATGAGTTCGACATGGCCGGCGCCCTGCAGGAGAAGACCGGGGTGAAGATCCCGGCTCCCCTCAGCAATCTGAAGGACAAGACCGTCCGCTTCACGACCACCTGCGCGGTGGACGACATGGAGCAGCAGGTCTACGATATGCTCGGCATCTGAGAGGTGTGACATGGCACTGTTCGCGATGGGCGACACCCATCTCTCCCTGGGCACCGACAAGCCCATGGACAAGTTCCCCGGCTGGGAGAATTACGTCTCCCGCATGGAGGCGAACTGGCGCAAACTGGTGAAGCCCGAAGACACGGTCGTCATCCCCGGAGACATCTCCTGGGGCATGACCCTCGACGAGGTGCGGCCGGACTTTGCGTTCCTGAACGACCTGCCCGGCACGAAACTCATCGGCAAGGGCAACCACGACTACTGGTGGTCCACGATGAACAAGATGAACGCGTACCTGGAGGCCGAGGGCTTTGACACGCTCCACTTCCTCCACAACAACACCTACGTGGTGGGGGACTACGCCGTCTGCGGCACCCGCGGGTGGTTCTTCGATGACGAGACGCCCCACAGCGAGAAGGTCATCAATCGCGAATGCGGGCGCCTGCGCATGGGCATCGACGCGGCGAAAGCCACCGGCAAAGAGCCCCTCGTGTTCCTGCATTATCCGCCGGTGACCACCGACCGGGAATGCACGCCCATCATGGATGTGCTCCGGGAGTCGGGTATTTCCACCTGCTACTACGCGCACCTTCACGGAAACGCCATCAGCCGTGCCTTCCGGGGCGAAAAAGACGGCATTCGGTTCGATTTGATTTCGGCCGATTCCATGAAATTCTGTCCGTTGCTGATTTCCCGCTGAAACGGCCAAAAAACTTATGGAAAATCCTTATACTATGTGGTATAATACGTTAGTTTTTAATAGTACTTGAGAGGAGAACTCCAACATGAGTCTGAAATCTTCCGAAAAAATCGATACCAATCTCTATGAGCTCGTCATCGACGTAGACGGCGAGACCTGGAACAAAGCCATCAACGAGGCGTTCCAGAAACAGAGAAAGAACATCACCATCCCGGGCTTCCGCAAAGGTAAGGCGACCCGCGGCATGGTCGAAAGATATTACGGCGAAGGCGTCTTCTACGAAGATGCGTTCGAGATCATCTACTCCGACGCTGTCGAAGCCGCTGTCAATGAAGCCGGCATCGAGATCGTCGACAACCCCTTCGACGTCGACTTCAAGGAAGTCGGCAAGGACGGCCTGACCTTCTCCCTGAAGGCTACGGTCAAACCCGAAGTCGAGATCGGCGACTACAAGTCCCTTGAGCTCAAGAAACCCATCGCTGAAGTCACCGACGAAGACATCGCTGCCGAACTCGCTACCCAGCAGGAGCGCGGCGCCCGTTTCGTCGAAGTCGACCGTGAAGCCAAACTCGACGACCTCACCGTCATCGACTTCGAAGGTTTCGTCGACGACGTCGCTTTCGAAGGCGGCAAGGGCGAAGGCTACGAGCTGACCCTCGGCTCCGGCCAGTTCATCCCCGGCTTCGAAGACCAGATCGTCGGTCACAAAGTCGGCGAGGAATTCGACGTCAACGTCAAGTTCCCGGAGGACTATGTCGAAGAGCTGGCAGCCAAAGACGCTGTCTTCAAAGTCAAACTGAACGCCATCAAGGAGAAGCAGCTTCCGGAACTGGACGATGACTTCGCCATGGACGTTTCCGAATATGACACCCTCGACGAGTACAAGGCTCACATCAAAGAGGACCTCGCGAAGACCAAGGAAGACGCCGCCAATGCGGAAGTCGATTCCCAGATCTTCGAGAAACTTGCCGGTCTCATCAAAGCGGAGATCCCGGAAGTCATGTTCGAGCATGAAGTCGACAACGCTGTTCAGGACTTCGGTTATCAGATCCAGGCCCAGGGCCTCGACCTTCAGACCTACCTTGCCTACACCGGCATGACCGAAGAAGCCCTTCGCGACAGCTTCCGTGAGCGCGCCGAGAACCAGGTCAAGGTCCGCCTTGCCCTCGAGAAGATCGCCGAGCTCGAGAAGTTCGACGTCACCGACGAAGATGTCGACGCACAGTACAGCAAGCTTGCCGAGCAGTATGAGATGGACGTTGAGACCATCAAGAGCATCCTGCCGGCTGAGGATATCAAGAAAGACGTCTCCACCACCAAGGCACTCGACGCGGTCAAGGCCACTGCCAAGATCACCGAGGTCGATGCCAACGAATTCATCGCCGACTCTGTAGCGGAGAAGGTCGAAGAGGCAGCGGAGAAGGCCGAAGAGAAGAAACCGGCCAAGAAGACCACTGCGAAGAAGACCACCACCGCCAAGAAGACGACCGCGAAGAAGACCACCACCAAGAAGGCGGACGACGCGGAGAAGAAACCGGCTGCGAAGAAGACCACTGCCAAGAAGACGACTGCGAAGAAGACCACCAGGAAAGCAGACGACAAGGCAGAATAACAACGCATCATAACAGATGACTGTACTCTTTTCATAAAACAAAATGAAAGAACTGGACAGGCGGCGGGGGAAACCTCGTCGCTTTCCGCAACCAGGGAGGTTTTAAAATGCCCTTAGTACCTTATGTCATTGAACAGACCAGCCGCGGAGAGCGTCAGTACGACATCTTCTCGAGACTTCTCGACGATCGTATCATCGTCCTCTCCGACGAGGTCAACGACGCGACTGCCAGCCTGGTCGTCGCCCAGCTCCTGTTCCTGGAAGGTCAGGACGCGGAAAAAGATATCCATCTCTACATCAACAGCCCCGGCGGTTCCGTCACAGCCGGTATGGCGATCTACGACACCATGCAGTACATCAAGTGCGATGTCTCGACCATCTGCATGGGCCTCGGTGCCAGCATGGGCGCATTCCTGCTCGCGGCCGGCGCCAAGGGCAAGCGCTATGCGCTCCCGAACGCCGAGATCATGATCCACCAGCCCTCCGGCGGTGCCAGAGGACAGGCGACCGAGATCCAGATCGTTGCCGAGAACATCCTGCGCACGAGAGAACGCCTCAACCGCATCCTCGCCGAGAACACCGGCAAGCCGATCGAGGTCATCGCTCTGGATACCGAGCGCGACAACTTCATGACGGCTCAGGAGGCCCTGGAATACGGCCTCATCGATAAAGTCCTCGACAAGAGAGACTAAACGGAGGGAACCTACATTGGCCAGAAACGACCAGATGAGACTTCGCTGCAGCTTCTGCGGGAAAACGCAGGACCAGGTGGACAAGCTCATTTCCGGCATGAATGATACTTTCATCTGCGACGAGTGCGTAGAGCTCTGTATGGAACTCGTCAACGATGATCTGGAACTGCTGGCCGCACAGAAGCGGCAGCGGGCCCAGAAAAACGCCAAACCCCTGCCGAAACCGCAGGAGATCAAGGCGACCCTGGACGAATATGTCATCGGCCAGGACCGCGCGAAGATCACCCTGTCGGTCGCGGTCTACAACCACTACAAACGCATCTTCTGCGGCGACCAGACGGACGTCGAACTCCAGAAGAGCAACGTCCTGCTCCTCGGCCCCACCGGTGTCGGTAAGACGATGCTGGCTCAGACTCTGGCTCGTACTCTGGACGTTCCCTTTGCAGTGGCCGACGCCACGACCCTGACGGAAGCGGGCTATGTCGGTGAAGATGTCGAGAACATCCTTCTCCGGCTCATCCAGGCAGCCGACTTCGACGTCGAACGCGCCGAGACCGGCATCATTTACATCGATGAGATCGACAAGATCGCCCGGAAGTCCGAAAACCCGTCCATCACCCGCGATGTCTCCGGCGAAGGTGTCCAGCAGGCTCTTCTGAAGATCCTCGAAGGCACCGTTTCCAACGTTCCTCCCCAGGGCGGACGGAAACATCCCCAGCAGGAGTTCATCCAGGTAGACACCTCGAACATCCTCTTCATCTGCGGCGGTGCCTTCGACGGCATCGAGAAGATCGTGGAGAAACGCTCCGGCAACGGCGGCCTCGGCTTCGGTGCCGAGATCAAAGCGACGAAGGAACTCGAACTGACGGAAGCGATGCAGAACGTCATTCCTCAGGACCTCGTCAAGTATGGTCTCATCCCCGAACTCGTCGGTCGTATCCCGGTCCTCACCACCCTCGACGACCTCGACGAAGACGCGCTCGTCCGCATCCTGAAGGAGCCGAAGAACTCCCTCGTCAAGCAGTACCAGGAACTGTTCCGCATGGACAATGTGGAACTCGAGCTCGACGACGAAGCCCTTCGCGCGATCGCCAAGGAGACCCTTGAGAAGAAGACCGGCGCCCGCGGCCTGCGCGGCGTCATGGAACGTGTCCTGCAGCCTCTCATGTATGAGAGCCCCTCCGACTACCGGATCGAGAAGATCACCATCACCGAAGACTACGTCCTCGGCAAGTCGGAACCGGTCCTCATCCGCAACGAGGCAAGAGAACAGCCGGCACCGCTCCTGGTCGCTCCTCAGGACGCGGCTCCGCAGCGACGCAACCGGCGTGGGAACGTCAGTTAAGACTGCCCGCGGGACTGCTCCTTTTCGGGAACAGTTCCGCTTTTTTTGACCAAACTATTAGAACAGGTGGTGAACCACTGAATGGATAATACCGATCGCAACGTCTACGCGATTCCCGTCGTCGCTCTGCGCGGACTCGTCGTGTTCCCCGAAATGGTCCTTCATTTCGACATCGCACGACAGAAGTCCATTAACGCGATCCATGCGGCGATGGAATACGGACAGGAGATCTTCCTGCTGACGCAGAAATCCCCCGAGACGGAGAACCCCGCCTTCGGGCAGCTTTACAAGACCGGCGTCATCGCCCACATCCGCCAGGTCATCGCGGTGCCGGATTCCGACAACCTCCGGGTCATCGTCGAAGGCAAGGAGCGGGCGAAACTGGAGAACGGCTATGACGGCTCGTTCCTCTATGCCGACGTCCAGAAGATCCCGCCGAAGGGCTATGCGAAGAAGGATGAGGAGTACGCCCTCGCCCTCATGCGCAAGGTCCGCGATTATTTCAACGAATATGCCGACTACTCCCCGAAGGTCGCGCCGGACGTCATGCTCCGGGTCGTCGATGACGACTCTCCCGGAGGCATCGCCGACTACATCGCCTCCGTGGTGAAACTCGACTATGTCGAGAAGCAGAAGATCCTCGAGACCCTGCACCCGCTGCGCCGTCTCGAACTCGTCTGCGAGATCCTCGCCCGCGAGATCGACATGCTGAAACTCGAGTCCGAGATCTCCCGGAAGGTCGAGCAGAACGTCGACGACAACCAGCGTGAGTACTACCTCCGCGAGCAGATGCGCGTCCTCTCCGAAGAGCTGGACGGCGGCGACAGCGTCGACGAGATCGAAGAATACCGCAAGAAGATCAACGGCATCAAAAACATCGAAGACAAGTACCGGGAGAAGCTCCTCAAAGAGCTGTCCCGTCTTCAGAAAATGGGCGGCAACCCCAGCTCCGAAGCCACCGTCGTGCGCAACTACCTCGACGTGGTCCTCGAACTTCCCTGGGACGAGACGTCCAAAGACAACCTCGACATCGAAAAGGCCCGCAAAGTCCTCGACAAGGACCATTATGGCCTCGACGACGTTAAGGACAGAGTCATCGAACTGCTGGCAGTCCGCAAGCTGGCCCCGGACATCACGGGTCAGATCATCTGCCTGGCAGGCCCTCCCGGAGTCGGCAAGACGTCCATCGCCCAGTCCCTCGCGAAAGCGCTCGGCCGGAAGTATGAACGCATCTCCCTCGGCGGCGTCCGTGACGAAGCGGAGATCCGCGGCCACCGGAAGACCTACATCGGCGCCATGCCCGGCCGCGTGATGGCCGCCATGACCGATGCCGGCACCAACAACCCGCTCATCCTGTTCGACGAGATCGACAAGATGGGTGCTGACGTGCGCGGCGACCCCGCGTCCGCCATGCTGGAAGTCCTCGATGCCGAGCAGAACAAGGCCTTCGTCGACCACTTCGTCGAAGTGCCCTTCGACCTCTCCAAGGTCCTGTTCCTGACGACCGCCAACAACAAGGCGAACATCCCGGCACCGCTCCTCGACCGTATGGAGGTCATCGACCTCTACAGCTACACTGCGGAGGAGAAGTTCCACATCGCGAAGAAACACCTCATCCCGAAGGCCCTGAAGCGCCACGGGATCGAGAAGTCCCAGCTGAAGATCACCGATGCCGCACTGCGCCACATCATCTCGGACTACACGAGAGAGGCCGGTGTCCGTATCCTCGAGCGGAAGATCCATGAGATCTGCCGCAAGACCGCGCTGAAGATCGTCACCGACCCCGAGTACAAGATCTCGGTCAAGGTGGGCGACCTCACCGATCTGCTGGGTGTCCCGCACTTCAAGGAATCCACCGAACTCGCAGACGAAGTCGGTGTCACCAACGGCCTTGCCTGGACCTCCGTCGGCGGCGAGATGCTGAAGGTGGAAGCGGCAGTCATGGACGGCAAGGGCCGCCTCGAACTGACCGGTTCCCTCGGCGACGTCATGAAGGAGTCCGCACGGGCCGCGGTCAGCTACATCCGCACGAACGCGGACAAGCTGAAGATCGAACCCGAGTTCTACGAGAGCAAGGACATCCATATCCACGTGCCGGAAGGCGCTGTCCCGAAGGACGGCCCGTCGGCCGGCGTCACCATCGCGACGAGCCTTCTGTCCGCCCTCACGGGCTCCAAGGTCGACGGCCATGTGGCCATGACCGGCGAGATCTCCCTGACCGGACGGGTCATGCCCATCGGCGGTCTCAAGGAGAAGACCATGGCGGCTTACAAGGCCGGCATCAAGACGGTCATCATCCCGAAGGACAATGTCCCTGACCTCCAGGATGTCGATGACGTCGTGAAGAAGAACATCGAATTCATTCCGGTCTCCAGCCTCGGACAGGTCTGGAACCGCGCGATCATGAAAGACGGCAACGTTTTATGAGATTTGACCAGGTGACCTACGAGGCCTCCTACGGCACCTTCAAGCAGCTTCCGAAGAGTACTCTTCCAGAAGTCTGCTTCTCGGGCCGCTCCAATGTCGGGAAGTCCTCGCTCATCAACAAAATACTGAACCGCAAGCAGCTGGCCCGCGTCAGCTCTCAGCCGGGCAAGACCATCACCATCAACTTTTATAAAGGGGACGGGATCAAACTGGTCGACCTGCCGGGCTACGGCTACGCGAAGGCATCCAATGCCGAGAAAGACCGCTGGGGGCAGATGATCAACGGATATTTCACGTCCGACCGGAACATCCCCCTGGTCGTCCAGCTCATCGACATGCGGCACAAGCCCTCCAAAGACGACCTGCAGATGCTGCAGTTCCTGATGGAGACGAACACCACGTTCATCGTCGCCCTGACCAAGAGCGACAAACTCAACAAGACGCAGTACCGGGAAGCGCTCGCCGACCGATCCTCGGAGATCGCTCAGTACGGCGCCATCGCGATCATCCCGTTTTCCGCGAAGACCGGGGAAGGGGCGGAGACCATCCGCCAGTTCATCGCCGACTCGGTCAAGTATGTTTCGTGATTTAACGCTTTACAACGTGATAAATAAATGTTAGAATGACATTTACAAAAAACGTTTACAGGAGGACGAAACCCATGACGGAAAAATTAAAAGACGCCAACATGGATTTTTTATTCGATACGATCCTGAAACTCGAGACCCGGGAAGAGTGCTACAAGTTCTTTGAGGACCTCTGTACCGTCAATGAACTCAAGTCCATCTCCCAGCGGGTCGTCGTTGCGAAAATGCTGACCGAGAAGAGAGTGTACAGTGACATCGTCGCTGCCACCGGCGCCTCCACGGCCACCATTTCCCGTGTCAACCGTTCCCTGAGCTACGGCGAAGGCGGATATGACATCGTATTTGAACGCTTACAGAAAGGTGAATAACACTTTTACGTATGAGTAATCTCGTCCGATGCATCGACCCTTCCGGACAGCTGACCTGCATGGCGGCCGATACGACCGCCATGGTACGGGAAGCGAAACGGATCCACCAGACATCCAATGTATGTACGGCGGCCCTCGGCCGTCTTCTGACTGCAGCCTCTTTCATGGGTATCACCCTGAAGGGGGCCGATCATTCTGTCACGCTGCGCATGGCGGGGGACGGCCCTGCCGGTTCCGTCATCGCAGTCTCGGACGCGAAAGGGAACACCCGCGGCTATGTCATGAACCCTGACGTCCGCGTGCCGAACAAGTCGGAGCGCAAACTGGATGTCGGCGGCGCGGTCGGCCGCAACGGAACGCTGTCCGTCATCAAGGACCTCGGACTGAGGGACCCCTACGTGGGCCAGGTCCCGCTGGTCTCCGGCGAAGTGGCGGAAGATGTCACGGGCTACTACGCGATCAGTGAACAGACCCCGACCGTCCTGTCCCTCGGTGTGCTCTGCACGCCGGACACCGAAGAGGTCATCGTTGCCGGCGGCTTCATCATCCAGCTGCTGCCGACCGCGACCGAAGAGACCATCACGAAAGTGGAAGAGGGGCTGAAAGGCCTGCCCGCCGTCACCACCATGCTGACCGACGGCCTGAGTCCCCTTGAGATCCTGAAAAAAGCACTTCCGAACTTCGAACTCGAGGTCCTCGAAGAGGCGGACACCGGGTACGAATGCAACTGTTCGAGAGCCCGTGTGGAGAAAGCACTCATCTCTCTCGGCCCCGAGGAACTCCTCGATATGGCGAAGGATGAGACCACGGAAGTGGGCTGTCAGTTCTGCGATAAAAAGTACCATTTTACTTCCGAAGAACTGCGGAAACTTTCCAAAAAAAGTTGTTGACATTAGGTGTCAAATGCTTTATAGTATAAAGCGTCGTCGGAACAGGGAACGCACCACAGCGGAGTTTCGAAGGCCCAATTTTTTGGGAGTATAGCTCAGCTGGGAGAGCACTTGCCTTACAAGCAAGGGGTCACAGGTTCGAGCCCTGTTACTCCCACCATCAACAATATGGCCCGGTAGTTCAGCTGGTTAGAACGCTAGCCTGTCACGCTAGAGGTCGACGGTTCGAGTCCGTTCCGGGTCGCCATTATTGTGCCTTTGTAGCTCAGTTGGTAGAGCAGAGGACTGAAAATCCTCGTGTCGATGGTTCGATTCCGTCCGAAGGCACCATTTTATGCGGATTTAGCTCATCTGGTAGAGCGCCACCTTGCCAAGGTGGAGGTAGCGGGTTCGAGCCCCGTAATCCGCTCCATTTTTTTATATGGCACCATAGCCAAGTGGTAAGGCAGAGGTCTGCAAAACCTTTATGCCCCGGTTCAAATCCGGGTGGTGCCTCCACTAAAAGGAAGTCCAGCATTCTATGCTGGACTTTTTCGTTTTTGCCCGCTATATTGGGAGTAGATGTTTGTGGAGACGAACGACAAGGAGGTATGGCAATGGCACTGACCGACGCGCAACTGGAACGGTATGCGAGACATCTCATTTTGAAACAGATCGGCGTGAAAGGGCAGAAGGCCCTGCTCGACGCGAAGGTCCTGGTCATCGGCGCCGGCGGCCTCGGCAGCCCGGTCCTGTCCTACCTGGCGGCAGCCGGAGTGGGGACCCTCGGCATCTGTGACGGAGACGTCGTCTCCCTGTCGAACCTGCAGCGGCAGATCCTCTACACGACCGACGAGATCGGACAGCCGAAGGTGGAGTGCGCGAAGCGCCGTCTTTCGGCGATGAACCCCGATGTCACCTTCGAACTCTATGACTATTATCTGACGCCCGACAACATCATGGACATCATCGCCCCCTACGATATGGTCGTCGACTGTGTCGACACCTTCGCAGTGAAGTATATGATCAACGACGCCTGTGTCCTCGCGAAGAAGCCCTTCGTCCACGGTGGCATCCTCGGCTTCTCCGGCCAGGTCCTGACCGTTCTGCCGGGCACCGCCTGCTTCCGCTGCTTCTTCCGCGACCCGCCCCCGAAGGAGGTCTCACCGACCTGTGCCGAAGCCGGCGTCGTCGGCGTCACACCGGGCTTCATCGGAAGCCTGCAGGCGACTGAAGTCGTGAAGTACCTGACCGGCTCCGGAACGCTCCTGACCAACACGCTCCTGGTGGTCCATGCGGACGACATGGAGTTCGCGCGGCTCGAACTGCCGGAGAAGGACGAGGACTGTCCGGTCTGCGGGAAGCACCCCACCATCACGAAAGCCGACCTGGCGGAGCAGCGGTCCTGCGAAGTCAGAAAGTGATCCAACCATAAAAAATATTTTTGTAAAGAAAAGCAATCCTGTATCTATACAGAATTGCTTTTTTTGTTCGGATATGTCTATAATCAAAGTGAGTAAGCACGTTCTATTGACGGTTTCCGACTGTGGTGGTTCGAGACCGGCGAGAAGAGCGAACGGTTTTGATTTGTAAAAAGAGAGCAAGGGAGATGAAACAATGACTCAGTATGGCGCATACATGGGGAAGGTCATGATGATCGACCTGCGCACTCACGCTGTCTCGGAGTACCCCTGGACCGATGAAGACCGCCACCGCACCATCGGCGGCAAGGTCATGGCAGGCGACATCCTGTTGCGCCACATCCGTCCCGGAATGACTGCCTACGATGAAGATAACTGGATCGTCATCACGACAGGCCCCCTGACCGGTACCGGTGCCCCCAGTACGTCCCGTTTCAATATCTCGACCATTTCTCCGCTGACCGGACTCATCACGTCCTCCAACAGCGGCGGCGACTTTGGTCTGATGCTGAAACGCTGCGGCTATGACGGCTGCATCATCACCGGTAAATCCGAGACACCGGTCCACATTGAGATCTCGGAAGACGAAGTCCTCTTCCACGATGCCTCCGAACTCTGGGGGCTCGAAGTCACGCCCACGCAGGAAGCCCTTCCGAAGGGCCACGGCGCGAACCTGGTCATCGGCCCCGCCGGTGAGAACAAGGTCCTCTACGCTGCCGTCATGTCCGGCGAGCGTGCCCACGGACGCGGCGGTGTCGGCGCGGTCTTCGGCGACAAGAAGATCAAAGCGATCACGGCCAAAGGCTTCAAACATCCGACCATCGTCGACGAAGAAGGGTTCCGGAAACTGACCCGCAAATGGAGCAAAACGCTCCGGAATCACGCACTGACCGGCCGCCAGGTACCTCAGCTTGGTACGGCAGGCCTTGTCACGCCCATGCAGGCCCGGAACATCCTCGCGACCAAAAACTTCAACCGCGGTCAGTTCGACGGCTTCGACAAAGTCTCCGGTGAGACGCTGGCAGAGACCAGACTGCTCCGGAACTCCGGCTGCACGACCTGCGTCATCCAGTGTACCCGCCGCTGCGAAGTCGACGGCAAAGACGTCAAGGGCCCCGAACTCGAGATCCTCGGCCTCATGGGTCCGAACTTCCTGAACGACGACCTCGACGCCATCATCCGCTGGAACTACCTCATCGACGAGATGGGCATGGACACCATCTCCACCGCCGGCACCATCGCCTTTGCCATGGAACTCAATGAAAAAGGCATGTGGGACAGCGGTCTCGAATTCGGCAAGATCGACAACATCGATCAGATGATCCACGATATCGCTCATCGCGAAGGCAAGGGCGACATCCTGGCTGACGGCTCCAAGCGCATGGCCGACAAGTTCGGCGGCGAAGAGTTCGCGATCAACGTCAAGGGCATGGAACTGTCCGCTTACGAGCCCCGTGCCACGTTCGGCCAGGGCCTCGGCTACGCGGTCTCCAACCGCGGCGGCTGCCATCTGAACGCCGGTTACCTCGTCTTCGCCGAAGGCCTCGGCCTCGACGTCAACGGCCTGAGACCCCTCGGTAAAGGCCAGCTCGCCATCATGTTCCAGAACCTGATGGAAGCCATTTCCGCTGCGGGCTCCTGCCTGTTCACCTCTTACGCGGTCTTCCCGTCCTTCGTGTTCGACCGCCCGAACCACCCGATCACCAAGGTCGTCAACTGGATCATGCCGTACCTGGCACCGGTCCTGTTCGCCCTCAACTACATCTATCCGCTGCTGCAGATGCAGCTGTTCCTCATCCCGCACTCCTCCGCGATCCATAAGGCATCCGGCATGAAGTGCACGCTCGGTGACTTCCTCGTCGCCGGCGACCGGGGCTGGAACACCGAACGTGCCGCCAACATCATCCTCGGCCAGAAGCCCGGCGCTGACACCCTGCCGAAACGTCTGACGACGGAGCCCCAGGAACCCGGTACCGGCCTCAAGGTCCCGCTGAAACCGATGCTCCGCGCATTCTATGCGAACCGTGGCTGGATCAACGGCGTGCCCACCCGTCTGAAACTGAAGACCCTCGGCATCAAGGTGCCGAAGGGGACTGAGAAACTGTTCCCGGGAGGTATCTTCTAATGGCAAAAGTGAATGTGAAAGTCTTCGGCGTCTACCGTGTAGACTCCGGGGTCAAGGAATACGTTGCTGAGGCCACGACGGTCAACGATGTCTTCACCAGCCTCAACTATCTCAGTAAAGTCCCGGACTCCAATATCCACTTCAATAACGCCTCCATCTTTGTGAACAACAAGCGTTGTTCCAGCGGTAAGATGCGCCTCAAAGACGGCGATGAAGTCTGGGTCATGTCTCCCGCCGGCGGCGGTTAAGGGAAGGAGGAATCGTCAATGGCACATGTCATTCGAAAAGAATATTGTTTCGGCTGCGGCGCCTGTGCGTTCGCCTGCCCGTTCGACGTCCCGGTCTACGACCTGGAGACCAATACCTACAGCATCCCGAAGGAAAAATGTGTGGACTGCGGCCAGTGCCGGGACATCTGCCCCGGAGCGGCCATCATCCCCGGTGCTGACGCGAAAAAGATCCTCTCCATCCACATCGATGAAGAGGCCTGCATCGGCTGTTCTCTCTGCTCGAGAAACTGCCCGGCGAGCGCCATCACCGGCGAGATCAAACACCCGTTCACCATCCACGAGGATAAGTGTATCAAGTGCGGTTTCTGCCTGACCAAGTGCAAGAAGGACGCCATCCGCGCCACCTTCAGCACGGTCTTCGCACCGCCCGTCATCTGACGTCCGAACTGCTGCCCTCCGGCCTTTGCCGGAGGGCTTTTTTTGTGTTGACAAATACCTGGGAGGGGTATAAGATGGAACCATCCAGAGATACCCCTCCCGGGTATCAGAGAAGGAGTGGTGAATCGCCATGGCAGAAGAAAAACTCTGTCCCCACTGCCTCCACGACCACAAGGACCGCAGTGACGAGGAAAAGAAGAAACTCATGAACCGGCTGGCCCGCATCGAGGGGCAGGTCCGGGGCCTCAAAGGCATGGTCGAGAACGACGCCTACTGCCCGGAGATCCTGACCCAGGCGACAGCCGTGAACGCGGCGCTCAACGCGTTCAGCAGAGAACTCCTCGAAGCCCACATCCGCGGATGTGTGACCGAGGACATCAAGGACGGGAACGACGAGACCATCGAGGAGCTCGTCAAACTTCTGCAGAAGATGATGAAATAAGTGCCGGGAGACCGGCTGGAAAGAGAGTCACGATGGAACAGTATAAAGTGACCGGAATGAGCTGCGCCGCCTGTGTGGCGCGGGTGGAAAAGGCCGTACAGAGCGTGCCGGGCGTCGACTCGGTGGCGGTCTCTCTGCTGACCAACTCGATGTCGGTGGAGGGCGACGCGAGCCCCGCTGCCATCGCGAAAGCGGTGTCGGCGGCAGGGTACGGTGCGTCTCCTCTCGGAGGCAGCTCGGAAGAAAAACAGCATAACAGCGCCCTTGCCAACGCGGAGGAGATGCTGAAGGACACGGAGACCCCGAAACTCATCCGGCGTCTCATCTGGTCCGTGGCCCTGACCCTCGTCCTCATGTACTTCTCGATGGGGCACATGATGTGGGGCTGGCCCGTGCCGCACCTGCTCGCGAACTGCGTGAACCTGGGGCTCGTCGAGATGATCCTCGCGGTCATCGTCATGATCATCAACCGCAAGTTCTTTATCAACGGTTTCTCGAGTCTCTGGCACCGGGCGCCCAACATGGACGCGCTGGTGGCCCTCGGCTCCTCGGCCTCCTTCCTCTACAGCCTCTATGCGCTGATGAAGGCGGCCTCCACGATGGCGGACTTCGGCGCGGAAGCCTCCATGAAGTACATGGACAGCTACTACTTTGAGTCCGCCGCCATGATCCTCGCCCTCATCACGGTGGGCAAGACCCTGGAGGCGAAGTCCAAAGGGCGGACGACCGACGCCCTGAAGAGCCTCATGAAACTGTCGCCGAAAACGGCCACGCTCCTGAAAGACGGGGAAGAGGTCGAGGTCGGCATCGAAGAAGTGGGCGTGGGCGATGTGTTCGTCGTGCGCCCCGGCGAGAACGTGCCCGTGGACGGGGTCGTCCTGGAGGGCACCAGTGCCGTCAACGAGTCGGCGCTGACCGGGGAGAGCATCCCCGTCGACAAGGCGGAGGGCGACGTCGTCTCGGCCGCCACCGTCAACCAGTCCGGCTACCTGCAGTGCCGGGCGACGAGGGTCGGCAATGACACGACCCTGTCCCAGATCATCAAGATGGTCTCGGATGCCGCCGCCACGAAGGCTCCGGTCGCGAAGGTCGCGGACCAGATCGCCGGCATTTTCGTGCCGATGGTCATGGGCATCGCCCTCGCGGTCTTCCTCGCCTGGATGATCGCCGGCACCGGCGTCGAGCACTCCCTGACCAGGGCCATCGCGGTCCTCGTCATCAGCTGCCCCTGCGCCCTGGGTCTCGCGACCCCGGTCGCCATCATGGTGGGCAACGGCAAGGGCGCAAAGAACGGCATCCTCTTCAAAACGGCAGAGAGCCTCGAAGCGGCGGGCAAAGTCAAAGCCGTCGCCCTCGACAAGACCGGGACCATCACGAAGGGCGAGTCCACGGTCACCGACGTGGTGCCGGGCCCCGGTGTCGATGTGGATGAACTGCTCGAAGCGGCCTACTCCCTCGAACAGAAGAGCGAACACCCGCTGTCGAGAGCGGTCGTGGCCTACAGCCTTGAAGAGAACGTCCCGTCGAGCGACGTCTCCGACTTCGAAGTCCTGCCCGGAAACGGCCTCACCGGCCGCATGGGCGACGCCGTCCTGAACGGCGGCAACGAAGGGTTCATCGCCGGCGTCTGCGACATCCCCGACAAGATCCTCGCAGTGGCGAAACACCTCTCGAAAGAGGGCAAAACACCGCTGTATTTCGCGAAAAACGACCGTCTGCTCGGCCTCATCGCCGTGGCCGACGTCATGAAGGAAGACAGTCCGGAAGCCATCGCCCAGCTGCAGAACATGGGCATCACGGTCTGCATGCTGACCGGTGACAACGAAGTGACCGCGGAGGCCATCGGCAAAGAGGCCGGGGTCGACCGGGTCGTGGCCGGGGTCCTGCCGGAGGGCAAGGCGGAGGTCATCAGGGAACTCCAGAAGGAATACGGGAAGGTGGCCATGGTCGGCGACGGCATCAACGATGCCCCGGCCCTGACGACCGCCGACACCGGCATCGCCATCGGCGCCGGCACCGACGTCGCCATCGACGCCGCCGACGTCGTCCTCATGAACAGTACGCTGCGGGACGTCCCCGCCGCGGTCCGCCTGTCCCACCAGACCCTCCTCAACATCAAGGAGAACCTGTTCTGGGCCTTCATCTACAACATCGTCTGCATCCCGCTGGCCGCGGGCTGGTACAACGCGGTGTTCGGTGTGGGCTGGGAACTGAGCCCCATGGTGGCGGCTGCCGCCATGAGCCTCTCCAGTTTCTGCGTGTGTATGAACGCGCTGCGGCTCAACCTGTTCGATGTCCACAGCACGAAACATGATAAAGCAAAGGTAGATCGCCTCAGAAAGGAAGCAAAAACCATGGAAAAAACCATCAAAGTCGAAGGCATGATGTGCCAGCACTGCGAAGCCGGTGTCAAGAAGGAACTCGAGAAGATCCGCAAGGTCGAGAGCGCTACAGCTGACCACGAGGCCGGCACCGTCGTCCTGAAACTCAGCGGAGACGTCAAAGAGGAGAAACTCAAAAAGGCCGTCGAAGAGGCCGGGTTCACCTACATCGGCTGACCGTCCCGACGACACAGAAAAAAGAAGAAACGTCCGGAACTTTCACTTTGAGAGGTCCGGGCGTCTTCTTTTGTGTTATACTGGTAAAGATAATAAATTATAAAGAACGGGAGGGAAGACCATGAGACGAAACCGCATCCTGCTGGCAGTCATCCTGCTGGCCCTGGTGCTGCTGGAACTGTACGTCAACAACGTGTTCACCCTCATCCTGCTCCTGACCGGCATCTTCCTGCCGGCGGCTTCCGTCCTGTTCAGTGTGTTCTCCCGGAACGGTCTTTCCGCGGAACTCATGGTCCCGGCGGGCCTGCGCAGGGGAGACACCGCGGAGATCAAAGCGGTCTTCCACAACAGCTCCCTGTTCCCGGTGGCCGCGGCCTCCGGCGAACTCACCATCCACAACACTCTGACCGACACCGAACTCACGCAGAGCATCCGCTGCCCCGTCAGCGGCAAAGGGTCCGATGAAGTCCAGGTCTTCGTCGAAGAGGCGGAGACGGGGCAGATGTACATCACCCTCGAGAACCTCTCGACGCAGGACCTCTTCGGTCTTGTGAAGTTCCCTTCGGATCACCGCCTGAGACGTGTCGTCCTGGTAGAGCCCGACCACATCCTGACCGAAGTCAACGTCAGTGAAGTCCGGGAGACGGAAGGCGAGTCCGACAAGTTCTCCATCCTGGAGCCCGGTCGCGATGTATCGGAGACCTTCGATGTCCGTCCGTATGTCCCCGGAGACGACGTCCGCGCCGTCCACTGGAAACTGTCGGCGAAGACCGATGACCTCGTCATCCGCCGTTTCGTCAAACCCATCAACTACTCGGTCGTCCTGCTGGTCGAACTGGAGAACGCGACCCCCTCGGCGCTGGAAGCCTGTGTCTGCTACTCCGCGAACTTCTCTCGGGGTCTCCTCGACACCGGTATCATGCATACATTCGCCTGGTTCGACGGCGGCACCGATGAATACTGTTCGTTCAACGTCTCGTCCTACGAGGACCTCGACGCGGCCGTCTTCCGGCTCGTCTGCTCCGCGCCCCACGGGGAGGAGGACTCCTCGGCGAAACGGTTCCTCATGAGCGGTGAGCAGATCGGCAGAGACACCACGCTGCTCTTCGTCACCACCCACGCCGGCACACCGGAGGCCGATGAACTGGCGGTCCGCTGCCGCACCCGCATCGCCGCTGTCGGCAAGCGCGGCCTCGAGAACGCCGACCCCGCCCTGCAGATGGACAAGCTGCCGGGCCGCATCGGAAAAGTCGGCACCATGACCCTGAACATCTGACACCCATCCTCCACACGAAAGGAAGCACCCTATGCGACTCGAAAGCTCCGGCCGGCAGAGACCGGCGAGCCTCAACGCTGTCGTGGCCGAAGCGGCCGCGGCGGTGCTGGTCCATATTGCCTTCTGGCTCCTGCTCCTTTCGATGCTGACCATCAAACTCGAACTGTACGCCGTCCTCGCGCTGGCTCTGTTCCCGGTCCTTCTGTACTTCGTTTCGAAGCTCCACAGCGTCGGGCGACTGACGCCGGTCTATGCCGTGTTCCTGCCGCTCCTCGTGGGGCTCATCGGCGCGCGGTACTTCGCGGACGGCTTCCGGGAACTGTTCAACTACCTCGCGAAAGCGGTCAACGGGGTCCACGAGATGGCCCTGTTTCCGACGGAGGCGGGGTACCCGACGACCGATACGCCCGCGACACCGGGCCAGCTCGTCATCCTGCTCCTCGGTTTCCTGATGGCCGGCCTCTTCGCCTACGCCATCTGTCGGAAAGTCCGCTGGCTCGCCATCCTGACGGTGGTCCTGCCGGCCTTCCTCGGGTTCGTCTCCGGACTGAAGCCCACCATGCCCGCGTTTATCTTCTACGCGGTGGCCGCCACCTTCTACCTCATCCTGCTCCAGACCCGCAGCAAGGGCACGGCCCGACGCCTGACCTGGCTCAACGGAGAGCTCTCCGGCGCGCTGCTCGTCTTCCTCGTACTGCTCGCACTGCTGCTGTCCGGGTTCGAACGCTCGGAGAACATCGAGGAGCTTCGTCAGCAGATCGCCCAGAGAGTGACCGCCTTCCGCTACGCACCGGAAGAGTCGGTCGACGGCATGCCCGGCGGAGACCTGAACCGTGCGGGGCCCCTGGAGTACAGCGAAAAGACGGTCCTCACCGTCGAGACTCCGGATGCCTTCTCCATGTACCTGCGCGGGTTCTCCGGCGATGTGCTGGAAGACGGCCGGTGGGTCCCCCTCGACAGCAGTGCCTACTTTGACGACTATTCCCTGACAGGTCCCTGGATCCGCAGCAACTACTTCTCACCGGCCATTTCCCTCGGCCAGCTTCTGGACCTCAAGTGGCAGGTGCAGACGACCCAGTTCGAGAACGGGGAGCGGGAGGCGATGAACCTTCCGCGGTACCCGATCACCATCCATAACGAACTCGCCTACAGCGACCGGATGTACGCCCCTTACGAGGTCAGCGCCGAGTCGAAGGGCCTGCACCACGCGGAACTCTCGCAGAACGGTCTGATGACCGAAGGCATCAAGGGCAAACGGTCCTATGAACTGACCGTATATCGCCCCCTCACCAAAGACTACGGCAATGTCGGTTCGAAGGCGGTCATCGGAGAAGACGCGCCGTACAACTCCCTCTATGAGGACGCCTTCGTGCCCGTCGAGAAGGTCTACCGGGCCTTCGCGGAGACGAATGAGAAGGACATCCCGGAGGAGTACCGGGACACCATCGCCGACCTCGGCGCCGCGGTCGTCGGCAAGACCACCCGGGTCCCGGACGCGACCTACCGCATCCGTTCCTTCTTCGCGAAGAACTTCACGTACTCGCTCGATGTGAGCGCGCCGGACGCCGAACAGGATCCGCTGCTCCGCTTCCTCGAGACCCGCACCGGCTACTGTGCCCACTTCGCGACCCTCGCGACGCTCCTGTACCGGGAAGCGGGCATCCCGGCCCGGTATGCGGAGGGCTATTACATCTCCGAAGAACTGGCGGGGTCGGTCGAAAAGGAGACCGATGTCACGCTGGCGGTCCCGGACTCCGCGGCCCACGCCTGGGTCGAAGTCTACCTCGACGGCGTCGGCTGGGTCCCGGTGGAGGTCACCCCCGGGTTCTTCGAGACGCAGAACAACGGTTCCGGCGCCTCGTCGAAGACCCCGACCATCCAGCCCGAAGAAGTCCCGGAGCCGGAGGACAACGAGAACAACGACTCCGACGACGGAGGCTCACAGGATGCGGAAGAGCCGGAAGCACAGGACGAACAGAAGAAGCGTCACAACTTCGGTTGGCTCATCGTTCTGGTCCCCCTGTTCCTGCTCGCACTGCTCATCCCGATGGCCTATGACCGGTCCATCCGCAAGAAGATCGAACGGGCCGACTCGCCGGAATCCACCGAAGCGGCATACCGCTACCTCATGCGTGTCTTCCGCCGGCAGGGCCTGCAGCCCGACGAGTTCAAACCCCGGTCCGTGGCCCGGCTGCTGGGAGAGGAGAAGGAGGCATACCTCGCCGCCATCGACCTCTTCAACAAGGAGACGTTCTCACCGGGTGGCCTGACTCAGGTCGAACGGGAGACGGTCTGCGACACGGTCCTGAGACTGACCACTGACATCAAACTGCTCCGCGCGGCCCGCAAACAGCTGCGCGACGAAGAGAAGAATACAACGGAGGTTCCCCATGGAAAACAAAAGCATCCAGATCCTGAACGAGATCAAGAAAGTCATCGTCGGTAAAGACGAGGTCATCACGAAGACGCTGATGGCCATCCTCGCCGGCGGACATGTGCTGCTCGAGGACGTGCCCGGTGTCGGCAAGACGACGCTGGCGCTGGCCTTCTCCCGGGCGATGAACCTCTCGGAGAAGCGGATCCAGTTCACGCCGGACACCATGGCCAGTGACATCATCGGCTTCTCGGTCTACAACAAGGCGACCGGCAAGTTCGACTTCCAGCCCGGCCCGGTCTTCTCGAACATCCTGCTCGCGGACGAGATCAACCGTACCTCGGCCAAGACCCAGGCGGCCCTGCTGGAGGTCATGGAAGAGATGCACGCCACCGCCGACGGCGTTACATACCAGCTGCCGGACCCCTTCGTCTGCATGGCGACCCAGAACCCCCTCGGCAGTGCCGGTACCCACCCGCTGCCGGACTCCCAGCTCGACCGGTTCATGGTCCGTCTGTCGATGGGCTATCCGACCATCGAGAACACCGTCGAGATCGTCCAGCTGCGCCAGGGCGATGACCCCCTCGAACACGTCAGACCCGTCGCCACCGCGGAGGACATCCGTTTCATGCGCTCCGCCGTCACGGCCGTCTACATCGATGAGGCCCTCATCCGCTACGCCGCCGAACTCTGCGACCGCACCCGCCATCTCGAAGAGGTGGAGCAGGGTGTCAGCCCCCGTGCCGTTCTGGCCCTCGTCCAGATGGCCAAGGCGTCCGCCTACATGAGAGGCCGCAACTACGTGGTCCCGGAGGACATCCAGAGCCTTTACACCGACGTCTGTGCCCACCGTCTCATCCTGACGCCCCGGGCCAAGATCCGCAAACGGTCCCCCGAGCAGATCCTCCTCGAGGTCCTCAAAACCGTCAAGGCGCCGGCTCCGGCGACCCGTCGGAAATAACTTTACGGAGACCCCCTTTTAAGTTATAATAATAAGAGCAATTTCTAAGACAGGAAGGCAATAATATGACACCGAAATTCAACCGGATCCTTTTGAAACTCAGTGGCGAGGTCCTTGCGGGCGAGCAGGGCCACGGCTTCGACTTCGACGTCATCGAGACCATCTGCGACTCCATCGCCAAAGTGGTCGACATGGGCGTCTCCGTCGGCATCGTCATCGGAGGAGGAAACTTCTGGAGAGGCCGTTCGAGCGGCTCCATGGACCGCTGCAGAGCGGACTCCATCGGAATGCTGGGCACGGTCATGAACTCCATCGCGGTGGCGGACACGCTCATCGCCAAAGGGGTCGAGGCAAAGGTCTACTCGGCCGTCGCCATGGAACCCATCGCGGAGATCTTCACGGCGGACAAGGTCAGAGCCGACCTCGACCAGGGCATCGTCACCATCTTCGGCGGCGGTACCGGCAACCCGTTCTTCTCGACGGACTCTGCGGCAGCCCTTCGCGCAGCGCAGATCCAGGCCGAAGTCATCTTCAAGGCCACCAACGTCGACGGTGTCTACGACAAAGACCCGAACAAGTTCGACGACGCGGTGAAGTTCGATGAACTCACCCAGTCCGAACTCCTGAGCCGCGGGCTCCAGGTCATGGACGCCTCCGCTGCGTCTCTGTGCCGGGACAACGGCATCAACATCCTGGTCTTTGACCTGACAGACCCCGAGAACATCGTTCGTGCCGTCAGCGGCGAGAACGTCGGGACACTCTGTCTCTCTGAATAAAGAAATAATTTCGTCTCAAATACAGGAGGAATCAATTATGGCAGAACAGAAAACCGCTGAGAGCAGAATGCAGAAAGCAGTCGACCGTCTGGTCACCGATTATTCCGAGATCCGCGCCGGCCGTGCCAACCCGAACGTCCTCGACAAAGTCATGGTGGACTACTACGGCACCCCGACCCCGATCAACCAGGTCGGTTCCGTCTCTGTTGCAGAGGCCCGTATCCTGGTCATCCAGCCCTGGGACAAAGGGCTCCTGAACCCGATCATGAAGGCCATCCAGTCTTCCGACATCGGCATCAACCCGCAGAATGACGGCAACGTCATCCGCCTGACCTTCCCGCGGCTCACCGAGGAGCGCAGAAAGGAACTGGCCAAGGGCATCTCCAAGCGCGGGGAAGAGGCCAAGGTCGCCGTCCGCAACATCCGCCGCGATGAGATGGACGTCCTGAAGAAAGCGAAGAAGGCGAACGAGCTCACCGAAGATGACCTTCGCGATGAAGAAGAGAAACTCCAGAAGCTCACCGACAAGATCTGCAAGCAGATCGATGAGATCGCTTCGAACAAGACGAAGGAGATCATGAGCGTCTGACGCTGACAATCCAATATGAGGGGTAATGGCGCACGGGGGGGACCTTCTCTCGTTCTGCGCCGTTACTTGCGTTTTAGGGAGTGTGCAACATGTCAAATCTTCCTCCTAAGGAATTCATGCCGAAACACATCGGCATCATCATGGACGGAAACGGCCGGTGGGCCAGAGAACGGGGACTGCCCCGTACCGAAGGCCACGTCCAGGGCGCGAAAGTCTTCAAACAGATCATGGACTACGGCCACGACATCGGCCTCGAGGCCATGACCTTCTACGCGTTTTCCACCGAGAACTGGAAACGCCCCAAAGATGAGATCAAAGCCCTCATGCAGATCTTCCACGAGTACCTCACCGAAGCGGATGAGACCAAGTACGAGCGGGAGAAGAGGGGCTTCTACCTGAGAGTCATCGGCGATGTATCGGGCCTTCCTCTGAGCCTGCAGCTGCTCGCGAAGAGCGCCTGCCTCGCCATGAACAACAAAGACGCCATGGTCGTCAACATGGCACTCAACTACGGCGGCCGACAGGAGATCGTACACTCCGTGCAGCAGATCGCCGAAAAGGTCAAAAAGGGCGAACTCGACCCGAAGGACATCACCGAGGACGATATCTCCGCCGGCATGTATACGGCGGGCCTCCCGGACCCGGACCTCATCATCCGTCCCTCCGGCGAACTCCGGCTGTCCAACTTCCTGACCTGGCAGTCCGCCTATTCCGAATTCTGGTTCGACGACATCGCCTGGCCGGACTTCACTCCGGATGACCTCGACCGGGCCATCATGGACTATGCGAAGAGAGACCGTCGCTTCGGCGGCCTGTCCGAGCAGGATCATTAACAAAAGCGAGGAATCCAACTATGAAAACACGAGTCATATCCGGTACCGTCATCGGCATCCTGCTCGTCGCAGCGTACTGCCTGATGTTCACACCGGTCATCGACCTTCTCTTTGCCGCTCTGGCGGCCGCCGCCTGCTATGAGATCATCAACGTCGCGGGCGTCAAGAATATGGTGCTCCGGGTCATCGCCATCGTCTTCGCGGGCCTCATCCCGCTGGGCCTCATCTACATCCCGAGTGTCCAGATCCTCGAAGTCATCGTCGTCTGCTATGTCATCCTGCTGGTCGTCCTGACGGTGGCCAACTTCTCGAAGACCACCATCACGTTCCCGGAACTGGCCGTCACGGTCTATGCTTCCATGATCGTCCCGGCGGCCTTCGCCACCATCGGCCTCATCTCCGATATGTACCTCAAGTATCCGGCCTTCATCAGCAAGGCGGACTGCCGTCTCCTTCTCTGGATCACGGTGGCCACCGCGCTCCTGACCGACGTCTTCGCCTACTTTGTCGGCGTCAAGTTCGGCAAGCACAAGATGACCCCGAACCTGAGCCCGAAGAAGTCCGTGGAAGGCGCCGTCGGCGGTGTCGTCTGCGTCCTCGTCTTCATGCTCGTCTGCCTGCTGCTGTTCGAGAAGGTCATCGTCAAACAGTCCTTCTTCATGCCGGTCTGGTTCTACTGCATCACCGTGGTCTTCATCTCCGTCACCTCCATGTTCGGTGACCTGATGGCGTCTCTCATCAAGCGCTACTACGGTGTCAAGGACTACTCGAACCTCATCCCCGGACACGGTGGCATCATGGACCGCTTCGACAGCGTGCTCCTTGCATCGCCCACCATGTATGTCCTCATCCTCATCTACGGAATGGTGGTGGGAGCCGTATGACGAAAGACCTCACCATCCTCGGCTCCACCGGTTCCATCGGCACCCAGAGCCTGGACGTCGCCCGCAAGCACGGCATCCGCGTCCGCGCCCTGACCGCCAGCACCAGTGTCGAGACCATGGAAGAGCAGGTCCGGGAGTTCCATCCGGACAAAGTCGCTCTCCTCGATGAAGCGGCCGCTGCCGACCTTCGGGTCCGCATCGCCGACACGAACACGATAGTCCTGTCCGGCATCGGTGGCATCTGTGAATGCGCGACCGACCCGGCCTCCGATACGGTCCTCAACTCCATCGTCGGCATCGCGGGGCTCCTGCCCACCATGGATGCCATCGAAGCGGGGAAGACCATCGCCCTTGCCAACAAGGAGACCCTCGTCACCGGCGGCCAGCTGGTCACTGCGGCGGCGAAGGAACACGGCGTGAAGATCCTGCCCGTCGACAGCGAACACTCCGCCATCTTCCAGTGCCTCGAGGGCGCACCGCCCGAGCGGCGTCTCAAACGCATCCTTCTCACGGCCTCCGGCGGCCCCTTCTTCGGCCGGTCGAGAGAGAACCTGAAGGACGTCACCGTCGAGCAGGCGCTGAACCACCCGAACTGGTCCATGGGCGCAAAGATCACCATCGACTCTGCTACCATGATGAACAAGGGACTCGAAGTCATCGAAGCCTGCTGGCTCTTCGGCGTCCCGGAAGACAAGATCAAAGTCGTCGTGCATCGCGAGAGCATCATCCACTCCGCGGTCCAGTATGACGACAACGCGGTCATCGCCCAGCTGGGGCTCGCCGACATGCGCATCCCCATCCAGTATGTCCTCACGTATCCCGACCGGCTCCCGTCCCCGACGAAGGAACTGGACCTCGCGGAACTGGGCACTCTGACCTTCGCGGACCCCGACATGGAGACCTTCGACTGTCTCGCCATCTGCCGGGAAGCCATCCGCCGGGGCGGCCTGTACCCGACCGCTGCCAACTCCGCCAATGAACAGGCGAACTACCTGTTCCGCCAGGGCAAGATCAAATTTCTCGAGATCGGGGAACTGGTGGGCGAGGCCATGGAGGCCTGTGAAAACAAAGAAGATTTCGTGCTGTCAGACGTTCTGGCAGCAGACCGCATGGCAAGAGACTATGTCATGCAGCATGTAGGAGCGTGAACGTCATTTCCACTTTAGCTCTCGTCTGGGGAAAGGCATGGCCCATCCTGGCCGCCATCCTGTTCTTCGGACTGCTGATCGCCACCCACGAAGGAGGCCACTTCCTGACCGCGAAGCTGTTCAAGGTCCGCGTCAACGAGTTCTCCCTCGGCATGGGTCCGGTCCTCTGGAAAAAACAGAAAGCGGAGACCCAGTACTCCCTTCGTGCCCTGCCCGTCGGCGGTTATGTCGCCATGGAAGGGGAGGACGGAGACAGTGAGGTCGAAGGCGCCTTCAACTCGAAGCCGCCCTGGCAGCGGGGCATCATCATCCTCGCCGGCGCCACCGTGAACCTCATCACCGGTCTCATCATCATCGCCGCCATGCTCGGCACTTCGGACCTCATCGGCACCCCGGCCATCTCGCAGTTCCGGGAGAACGCCGCGAGCCAGGCCCAGGGGCTCCGGGAGGGCGACCGCATCCTCTCCGTCAACAACCACGTCATCTACACGGAGTACGACCTCAGTTTCTATATGTCGAAGGACAAGGACGGGGTCATGGACTTCGTCGTGGAGCGGGACGGGAAGAAGATCCCCCTGAAACACGTGGCCTTCGAGACCGAAGAGGTCGAGGGCACCCAGGTCGTCAAGTACGACTTCGCCATCGTCGGCGTGAAGCCCGGCTTTAAGAATGTCGTCAAGTACTCGGTGCTCGACTCGCTCTCCATCGTCCGCATCGTCTGGGTCTCCCTGTGGGACCTCGCCACCGGCAACTTCTCCATGAGCGACATGGCGGGCCCGGTCGGTACGGTCCAGGCGGTGGCCGACACCACGTCGGACGCGGCGAAGAGCGGCAACCTGTCCCGACTCTTATTCATCCTCGCGCTGATCGCCATCAACGTCGGCGCCTTCAACCTGATCCCCTTCCCGGCACTGGACGGAGGCCGCTTCGTCTTCATCATGCTGGAGGGCATCTTCCGCCGGCCCATCTCGAAAGAGTTCCAGGCCGCGGTCAACACGGTCGGAATGGCCATGCTGTTCGGCCTGATGATCATGGTCACGTTCAGTGACGTTTTCAAACTATTCCGGTAAGGAGGCTGTTCCATGGAACGCAGAAAAACCCGACAGGTGTTCGTGGGCGATGTACCCCTCGGGGGAGACGCACCCATCGTCATCCAGTCCATGCTCAATGCGCCCCAGGGCGACATTGAAGCGAACATTCTCCAGGCAAGAGAACTGTCGGCCGCCGGCTGCCAGCTCATCCGCCTCTCGGTCACGAGCATGGAAGACATCGAGACCGTCAAAGCACTGAAGGAAAACATCCGGGTGCCCATCATCGCGGACATCCAGATGAACTATAAACTCGCCCTCGCCTCCATCGAGGCGGGCATCGACAAGATCCGCATCAACCCCCGCTACATCGGAGGAGAAGACAAGATCCGACTGGTGGCCGACGCCTGCAAGGCGCATAACGTCCCCATCCGGGTCGGCGTCAACTCCGGCTCCGTCGAACTCGACCTGCTCGAGAAGTACGGCGGTGTCACTCCCGAAGCCATGGCGGAGAGCGCCATGCGGGGCGTCAAATACCTCGAAGATGTCGACTTCCACGACATCGTCATCTCCATCAAGTCCTCCGACATCCGGACGATGATCGCCGCGTACCGCATCGTGGCCGCCCAGTGTGACTACCCGCTGCACCTCGGCGTCACCGAGGCCGGCACGGAGCGGATGGGCCGCGTCAAGTCCTCCATCGGCATCGGCGCTCTGCTGGCCGACGGCATCGGCGACACCATGCGTGTCTCCCTGACCGACGAGCCGGTCAAGGAGATCGACGCCGCAAACGACATCCTGCGGGCCCTCGACCTGCTGCCCGACGCGCCCCAGCTCGTCGCCTGTCCCACCTGCGGACGCACGCAGATCGACCTCATCGGCATCGCGAAGGAAGTCGAGGAGCGGCTGAAGGACGTCCACAAGTCCATCCATGTCGCGGTCATGGGCTGCCCGGTCAACGGACCCGGAGAAGCCAAGAATGCCGACATCGGCATCGCCGGCGGCAACGGCGTCGGCCTCATCTTCGCGAAGGGCGAAGTCATCAAGAAAGTGCCCGAAGAGGAACTCATCGACGCACTCATGGAAGAAATCGAGAAACTGTAATTTAGAGAGGATATCCCATTTTGCCACAGGAAAAACGCGTTGCCGAAGTGTTCATGCTGCCGGATGACGGCCGCTTCCCGGACGCGCTGTTCGAGAGCATCATCACGGACCTGTCCGTGAGCCGGACCGACCGGTCCATGCTCCTGCGCCTCCGGTCCGAGGACCCGCTGCCGGACATCACGGTCCGTGCCTTCGAAGACGTTTTACAAGCCACTCTCCAACTGAATGATGTCAAAGCTGTGTTTGAGTACCCGAACGACGAGTCGGAGAACGAGGACGAGCAGGAAGAGGCGAATACCGTCGACCTGTCCCTCATGCCCGACCTCCTGAAGGAACTGAAGCGCCGCTGTCCCGCGTCCAACGGGTTCCTGAACGACTGTACCTGGGAACTGGACGGCCATAAACTCACCCTGAACCTGACCCACGGAGGCGCCGACCTGCTCAAAGGCATCTGCGCCGACGTCACCCTCGAGACCATTCTGTCCGAGGCGTACGAGAACCGGTTCAAGGTCGAATTCGCCGGCGTCGTGAACATGGATGCCGACGACACCGCCTATGCGGACATGCAGAAACAGGCGGAAGCCGAGGCCCGCAACGAAGCGAGAGCCAAAGCGGAAGAGAAGTTCGAGGAGCAGCCCCACAAAGTCGTGGACGGCATCCCGCTCTATCTCGAGACCGCGAAGATGATCTACGGCAAAGAGATCCGCTACATGCCGAAGCCCATCAAGGAACTGAAGGTCGACGACGGACAGGTCGTCATCTGGGGCGAAGTCTTCGATGTCGATGTCATCGACACGAGAGACGGCCGCAGCAAGATCTTCAACTTCGCGATGACCGACTACACCGACTCCTGGCCCTGCAAGATCTTCGCGCGGGGAGAGGCGGGCAACGCCCTGGCCGAGAACCTCAAAAACGGCATGACCGTCATGGCCAGAGGCAACATCATCTTCGACACCTACAAACATGACTACCTGCTCGACGTCAAGGCCATGGCCTCCGTTCGCAAGATCGAACGGATGGACAACGCGCCCCGTAAACGGGTCGAGCTCCACCTCCACAGCAACATGTCTATGATGGACGCCATGACGGACGCCGGTGAACTGGTGAGCCGGGCGGCCAAATGGGGCATGCCGGCCATCGCCATCACGGACCACGGTGTCCTGCAGGGCTATCCCGCAGCCTTCGCCGCGTCGGAAAAGACCGGCATCAAGGTCATCTACGGCGTCGAGTCCTATGTCTACGATGACATGCGCCCCGGTGTCCCCACCGAGTGGCCGGACATCGTCCAGGCGATCCGCGACAAGAAGCAGCGCACCTATCACCAGATCATCCTCGTCAAAAACAACGTGGGCCTCAAGAACCTCTACGGTCTCGTGTCCCGCTCCCATACCGAGCACTTCTACCGCAAGCCGACCATCCTGAAGTCGGACCTTGCCGCGCACCGTGAGGGCCTCATCCTCGGCACCGCCTGCCAGGCCGGTGAGCTCTATATGGCACTCCTCAATGAGGAGTCCGACGAGCGCATCCAGGAGATCGTCGATTTCTATGACTACATGGAGATCCAGCCCAACACGAACAACGCGTTCCTGCTGCGGCCTTACTACAAAAAGGACAAGGCCACGAAGGAAATGAAGATGATGCCGCCGCGGTTCCAGTCCGAGGAAGACCTCTGGAACATCAACCGCCGCATCCTCGCTCTCGGCGATGCCGCCGGCAAGCCGACGGTCGCCACCTGTGACGTCCACTTCATCGACCCGGAGTGCGCCCAGTTCCGCGCCATCATCATGGCGGGCCAGGGCTTCCAGGACGCTGACAACCAGCCCGGCCTGTTCCTCCGCACGACGGAGGAGATGCTCGCCGAGTTCGAATACCTCGGTGACCGCGCCGAAGAAGTCGTTATCGACAACCCGAACAAGATCGCCGACATGGTCGAGCGCATCCGTCCGGTCCCGGCCGGCAGCTTCCCGCCCAGCATCGACGGGGCAGAGGAAGAACTGCAGCAGCTCTGCTGGGACAAGGCAAAGGAGCTCTATGGCGAACCTGTTCCCGAATATGTCGCGAAGCGTCTCGAGAAGGAGCTCACCTCCATCATCTCGAACGGTTTCGCGGTCCTTTACATGATCGCCCAGAAACTGGTCAAGGACTCGGAAGACCACGGTTACCACGTCGGCTCCCGAGGGTCGGTCGGATCCTCCTTCGTCGCCCACGCATCGGGCATTTCGGAGGTCAACCCGCTGGCGCCCCACTACCGCTGCACGAACCCCGCCTGCAAGCATACGGAGTTCTTCCTGCACGGCGAAGTGGGTTCCGGTTACGACCTTCCTCCGAAGGACTGCCCCGAGTGCGGGACGCCTATGTGGCGGGACGGCCACGACATCCCCTTCGAGACGTTCCTCGGGTTCAAAGGCGATAAATCGCCCGATATCGACCTCAACTTCTCCGGCGAATACCAGTCGAGCGCCCACCGTTACACGATCGAGCTGTTCGGTGAGGACCACGTCTTCAAGGCCGGTACCGTCGCCACCGTCGCGGACAAGACCGCGTTCGGATATGTCAAGAAGTACCTCGAAGAGAGAGGCATCAACGCTAAAGACGCGGAGGTCTCCCGACTGGCGAGAGGCGTTGCCGGCGTCAAGCGCACGACCGGTCAGCACCCCGGCGGCATGGTCGTCGTCCCGAATGCGTATGACGTCACCGACTTCACCGCGGTCCAGTACCCCTCGGACGACCCGGGCAAGGGCATGATGACCACGCACTTCGACTTCCACTTCCTGCACGACACCATCCTGAAGCTCGACAACCTCGGACACGATGTCCCGACCATGTACAAGTACCTCGAAGACATGACCGGCATCCCCGTCATGGACGTCGACATCTGCGACCCGAAGATCTACGAGCTCTTCCTGAGCCCGGAGCCCCTCGGCGTCACGGAAGAGGATATCAACTTCCCGATCGGCACCCTGTCCATCCCGGAGATGGGCACCGACTTCGTCAAGGGCATGCTGGTCGAATGTAAACCGAAAAACTTCTCGGACCTTCTGCAGATCTCCGGTCTGTCCCACGGTACCGACGTCTGGCTGGGCAACGCTCAGGAGCTCATCCACCAGGGCATCTGTACCATTTCCGAAGTCATCGGGACCCGTGACAACATCATGGTCGGCCTCATGCACTACGGACTCGAACCGGACATGGCCTTCAAGATCATGGAGATCGTCCGTAAGGGCAAAGCGACAAAACTCCTCACGGAAGAACACGTCGCCGCCATGCGGGAACACGACGTGCCCCAGTGGTACATCGACTCCTGCTACAAGATCAAGTACATGTTCCCGAAAGCCCACGCGGCGGCCTATGTCAGCGCTGCCCTGCGACTCGCCTGGTACAAGATCTACCACCCCGTCGAATACTACGCCACCTACCTCACGGTCCGGGGCGAAGACCTCGACGCCGTCGCCATCCTCTCCGGTAAGGGCTATGTCAAAGGCCGCATGAAGGAGATCGAGATCAAGGGACGGGACGCCTCCGCCACGGAGAAGAGCGAATACACCGGCCTCCAGGTCGTTCTGGAAATGCTCGCCCGGGGCATCGAGTTCCTGCCCATCGACCTTTACAAATCCAAGGCGACGGTCTACTCTATCGAAGATGGCAAGATCCGCCTCGCGTTCTCTTCCATCAAGGGACTTGGCGTTTCGGCCGCACAGGCTCTGGAAGCGGCCAAGGACGACGGACAGGGCGACTACCTGTCCCAGGAGGACCTCGGCATCCGTGCCGGTGTCTCCTCCGCTGTTCTCACCGCACTCCGTGACCTCGGCGCCCTCGACGGGCTGCCGGAGTCCAGCCAGATCTCACTGTTCGGCATCTAAATAGGAGGGACAACCATGAATAAAGCACTCAAGATCATTCTGATGGTCCTGCTGTTCCTGGCAGTGGCCGCCGGTGCCGTGTTCGGATACCGCTTCTTCAGCGACCGGAAGACGGCTGCAGCGCCCATCGCCACCGAAGGGCAGGCATACCTCACCACGTCTCCGAACGCCTCCGAAGGCGTCACCAGCGTCGCCGAGGCAGAGGAGGACAACCTCGCCAGCGACAGCAACATCGAACCGACGACCGCATGGCCCTTCGCCGACCGGAAGTCCGAGTCGAAGTTCGAAGCCAAGGAGTCCGTGGGCTATACCACGACCAAAGCGGCGAAGCAGAGCAAAGCGAAGGCTGCCGACAAGACGACCGACAGCAAGAAGGACAAGACCTCTGACAAGGAGACCGCCAAAGAGACGACGAAGAAGTCCTCTTCGGTTTCCGACAGCAGCGCAAAGGCCTTCCTGCAGAAACTCCAGTCCGGCGCCTCCAAGACGAAGAACGGTCACCCGGTGAAGGTCGACTCCAACGGCATCGACGTCGAGTACAAGAAGTTCGCAGTCGCCGACCTCAACGGGGACGGCAAGGACGAAGTGTTCCTCTATGCCGAGAGCACCAAGGGCGAAGAGTTCTACGGCAACTCCTACATCGTCTACGACAACACCCTCAAAAACGTCCGGACCACGATGGTCATCGACGAGTTCAAGGACGTGAAGTTCTACAAGAGCGGCGCCTATGAGATCGTCGAGAACAAGTTCGGCTTCACTTCCGACGCCATCGCCGCGCAGTACGGCGTCAAGAACAAGAACTCCATCCTCGGGTTCGACATCGCGACGACCCCGTACCTCAAGTACATGACGAACGGCCCGTACATCGACGCTCCCAGCGAGGTCAGCGCCGCCGACTACAAGGCGACCGTCTCCAAGCTCAGAGCGGGCGGCAGGCTTGACGTCAAGGTCTACGACTTCACGAAGGCCAACGTCGAGAAACTTTAACAGCAAATACTCCCGGAGGCAGGTGATCCGTTTATGGATTTTTACAATTTTTATAAAGGGCAGTGCTTCGATGCCTACGAGTTTTTCGGAGCCCATGTGACGGATCAGGGCACCTGGTTCCGGACCTACGCGCCTGCAGCGAACCGCGTAGCAGTCATCGGTGAGTTCAACGACTGGAACGAGACACCGATGAATCGCGCATATGACGGCAGCACCTGGGAAGTCTGCATCCCCGAGGCAAAGCCGGGGCAGATGTACAAGTACCGCATCTACGACCAGAACGGCAGAGCCATCGACCACTGCGACCCCTACGGTTTCGGCATGGAACTGCGCCCGAAGAGCGCATCCATCATCCGGGAACTTCGCATCTTTGAGTTCGACGACTGGGACTGGATGCTCTCCCGCACCGACCGCCGCAACGAGGCCCTCAACATCTACGAGGTCCATGCCGGGTCCTGGCACAAGAACCCGGACGACCCGGAAAACGGCTGGTACAACTATGTGGAGCTGGGCGATCTGCTGATCCCCTATGTCAAGGAACACGGCTACAACTACATCGAGTTCCTGCCGCTGGCGGAGCACCCCTCGGACAATTCCTGGGGTTATCAGAACACCGGCTTCTTCGCGCCGACCTCCCGGTACGGCACGATGGACCAGCTGAAGCAGCTCATCGAGAACTGCCATAAAAACGAGATCGGCGTCATCCTCGACTTCGTGCCCGTCCACTTCGCGGTGGACGACTACGCCCTCGAAAAGTACGACGGCACGGCGCTCTACGAGTACCCGCACCCCGACATGGGCTACAGCGAGTGGGGGAGCCACAACTTCAACCACTGCAAGGGAGAAGTCCAGAGCTTCCTCCAGTCCAACGCGAACTACTGGCTGAGAGAGTTCCACTTCGACGGCCTGCGCATCGACGCACTGTCGAACCTCATTTACTGGCAGGGCAACAAGGACCGGGGCACCAATGAGAATGCCGTCCACTTCATCCGCAACATGAACGGCGGCCTCAAGAAACTGCACCCGACCGCCATCCTGGCCGCGGAGGACTCCACCCAGTTCCCCGGGGTCACGAAGCCCGTCTACGACGGCGGCCTCGGTTTCGACTACAAGTGGGACATGGGCTGGATGAACGACAGCCTCGACTACATGAAAAAGACCGCGGACCAGCGGACGGAGAACTACCACAAGCTGACGTTTTCGATGATGTACTTCTACGACGAGAACTTCATCCTGCCGCTCTCCCACGATGAAGTGGTCCACGGCAAGGCCACCATCCTTCAGAAGATGTCCGGCCTCTATGAAGGCAAGTTCCAGCAGGCCCGCGCGTTCTACATGTACATGTACGCGCACCCCGGCAAGAAGCTCAACTTCATGGGCAACGAGTTCGCGCAGATCCGCGAATGGGACGAGGACAAAGAGCAGGACTGGTTCATGCTGAAGTATCCGCTCCACGACTCCTTCCAGGTCTTCATGAAAGACCTCTCGAACCTGTACCTCGAGAACCCGGCCTTCTGGGCCCTCGACTACAACACGATGGGCTTCGACTGGGTCGACTGCCACCAGGAGGAGAAACGCATCTACGCGTTCATCCGCCACGGCGGGGAAGAGGATGTCCTCTGCATCTTCAACTTCTCCGAGAAGCCCCAGGACTTCGAGCTGCGCCTCGACTACAACCTGGAACTCGAACTGCTGCTGGCATCCGACCGCGACATCTACAGCGGTTCGGAACACTATGAAGACAAGACCGTTCTCAAAAAGAAGAAGGGCGTCTTCCAGCTGCCGATGACTCCGTACTCGGCGAAGTTCTTTAAAATGAAATAAAAACAAACGATATTAGTAGAGAAAGCTCCGGCCGATGCCGGAGCTTTTTTTTGTAAAATCTTCCGCGAAAGCGAAAAGAATGGGATGACAATTCCCGCGGTCGCGTGATAGTATGAAAGTGTACTAATTAGGCAGTACAAAATCGGAATCAAATGGAGGGAATCATTATGAAACGCAGACTTCTGGCCATCCTGAGTGTACTCATGATGGTCGCGATACTCATGACGCTGGCCGGCTGTAACAAAAAAGAAGAAGCAGCGGCACCGGCGGAAGAAACGACCGTGAAGACTGCCGACTCGCCGTATGAGCTCGACATGAAGAACTTTGAGAGCTTCATCAAGTCTCTGCCGGACGGTGGTTACTACGGCTTCGCAGCCATGGACAAAGACCATGATGCATTGCTCGTCACCGACACCACCTACAAAGAAGGCGACAAGACTTATGCGCTGGCGGCTACCGTCTACGGCTATGACAAGAACGGCAAAGTCGTGGAGTACGGCGACGTCATCAGCTCCAAGGGCTATCCGCTCGCCACGAAAGATGATCACCTCTATTTCGGTGATAACGAATCGATGACGAAAGTCACGATCGAAGAATACCGTAATGCGATGACCATCATCGATCGCCAGAAGAGAAGCGAAGACGCGGCGAAGCTCGACGCGCTCCTCGGCGAGTACAAAGCGGCCACCCCGATCGAATTCAAGGCGGTCGAGGGCTCGAACATCCCCGGACCGATGGCTTACGCCGGCACCTGGGCCGAGAAGACATCCGAGCGGGTCGTCATCGCCATCGAGCCCACCCTCGACAAGGGCTGGTTCGATGTCACCATCACCTGGAAAGAAGCCCTTCCGCAGAAGGACCTCTACACCATGCGCGCTCACTATCAGAAAGACGGCACCCTGTTCTATGACAACTGCCGCTACCTCGTCCGCACCTTCGATGACAACGCGAAGTACACCGACGAAGTGAAGTACACGAACGGCTCCGGTATCCTGAAGCTGAACAAGCAGGACAACACGCTTTCCTGGACGGACTACAAAGAGTCTCCCGGTGACAACACCCAGTTCTTCATCAAGGCGGACAACATCAAGATCGAGACCGTGACGGCGAAGTCCACGACGAAGACCACCACGAAGACGACCAAGAAGGCCGAGACCACGAAGTCGACGAAGAAGGCGGAGACCACGAAGTCCACGAAGAAGGCTCAGACCACCACGCAGGACGACGGTCAGAACCCGGTCATGAACTACATCGGCCGCTACGGCTCCGGCCGTGCGACCATCGACGTCGAATGCCAGGGCAGAAGAGACGCCCACTTCCACGTCTACTGGTCCAGCAGCGCTGCCGAGCATACCGAGTGGACTATGAGCGGCACCTTCGACGAAGACACCCAGACCGTCAAGTACACGAACTGCGTCAAGCGTACCATCGTCTATGACGAGAACGGCAACATCGAAATGGATGCCATCGAGTACACCGGCGGCAAGGGCATGGTCAGTTTCCGCAACAACTCCCTGACCTGGAACGACAGCCAGGAGCACGTAGCGGACGGCATGACCTTTACTTATTAAATACTTAGAGAAACATATTCTATAACACACTGTTTTCCGGGCTCCGAAAGGGGCCCGGAAACTTTTTTTGAAAAAAAGTTGAAAAAGGGGGTTGACGGATACTAGGGCATGTGGTACAGTATAGGCGTACTAAGGAGCACAGTACGCACGAAAAGCTTTGGATATTCTACACCACGGAGGAAAGAACTATGAAAACCAAACTCACTGCATTTATCGGAATCGTACTCATGCTTGCTATGACCCTTGCACTCGTCGGCTGCAACAAGAAGACGGCCGAGACCACGACGGTCACCGCTGCTGCCCCGACGGTCGTTTCGCAGCAGGTCGAACAGGTGACGGGAGCTCAGCCCGCCACGCAGGCACAGCAGAACACTCAGCAGAACACCCAGAAGGCGACTCAGAAAGCTGCTCAGAAGACCACGAAGAAAGTCGCCCAGAAGACCACCAAGAAAGCCACTCAGAAGGCAACTCAGAAAGCTACTCAGAAGGCAACCCAGAAAGCCACTCAGAAGGCAACGGAAGCTACCGGCAGCCCGGTCCAGCGTTTCTCCGGCCGCTATGGAAACGGCCGCTGCACCGTCGATGTCATCGCTGTTTCCAACAACACGGTCCGCTTCCACGTTTCCTGGTCCACCAGTGCCTGGGAGCACAGCGAATGGACGATGAGCGGCAACTTTGACGAAGACAGCAACGGCTTCTATGTCTACTACAACGACTGCACCAAAAAAGATCACGCGTTCAACGATGAAGGCACCGAAGAGACGGTCGAGACCGTCTACACCGGCGGACATGGTGTGTTCCGTTTCAACGGCAACAAGATGACCTGGACCGACGATATCGAGCACATCGCCGACGGTATGACCTTCACCAAGTAAACTTGTTTCTTAATACCCCGGAAATGGTTGACGCGGATACTTTTGCATGATATCATCTATGCGTGTTAACAAGCATAGAACACTACACCAATCAGGAGTTGATTCGAATGTTCACCATCGATAACATGTCCCGCGTCCCTGTCTACGAGCAGATCGTCGAACAGGCGGAAAGGCTGTTGCTCTCGGGTCAGATGAAACCCGGAGACGCCATGCCCTCTGTCCGCGGACTCGCGACAGAACTGGGGGTCAACCCCAACACCATCCAGAAAGCTTACGCCGAACTCGAACACCGCGGCATGACCACTTCGGTCCCCGGTCGCGGAAGCTTCCTTCGGGAAGACGCCACCGAACAGCTGCTCGCGTATCTCAACGAGAACGCGCTGCCGGAGTTCAAGAACATGCTGAAGGGTATGCTCATCGCCGGCGCATCCAAGGAAGAGGTGCTGGAATTCGTCCGGCAGATCCTCGACGAACTGGCGAAAGAGTTCGAATAATCACTCTGTTTCCCCTCATTTTCCATAATACATAAAGGCTTCGGCTTCCTGTGAGTATCCAAAGCACAGGGAGTCGGGGCTTTTATTACGTCCCGACACGGTTCTCATTCCCGGAAAAGTATGGTAAAATAAATTGTTTGAACACGCCTCTGTGCGTGAACACGGAGAAGAGAGGGGACCCCCGGTTTGAAGAAACTAGAAAACAAATGGCTGCTTGCCTGTCTGGCATTCCTGGTGCCGGCAGTACTGCTGCTCATCATCTTTGCACTGAACGGTGTCACGCCCTTTGGCGGGAAGAGCCTTGCCGAGCAGGACGCCAACATCCAGTACATCGAATTCTTCAACTACTATCGAAACCTGTTCCACGGGAAGGACACGCTGCTGTACAGCTTCACGAACTTCCTCGGTGGCAGCGGGGTGGCCCTGGTCGCTTACTACCTCGCATCGCCCTTCAACTTCCTGATCCTCGCGGTGCCGGCCTCCATGAACCACGCGCTCTTCAGCCTGATGGTCCTCCTGAAACTGTCCCTCTGCGGTTTCACGATGGCCCTCTTCCTCCGGGAACGCTTCCCGAAACTGAGCCCGCTCTTCGCGCTGCTCCTCTCCGTTTCCTTCGCATTGTCCCAGTACAATATCGCCCAGACCATGAACATCATCTGGCTGGACGGTGTCTATATGCTGCCGCTGGTCCTGCTCGGGGTGCATCGCCTCGTGCGGAACGGCAAGAGCTTCCTGTTCTTCCTTGCCACCGGCGCCGCTATCCTGTTCAACTGGTATGCGGGCTACTTTGACTGCATCGCCGCCATCCTGTTCTTCTTCTGGGAACTTGGCGATGTACCGACCGGGCTTCTGACCACGAGACAGAAGTGGGGCCGCTTCGGCTCCGCGCTCGCGCACGGCATTGCCGCGGTCTGTCTCAGTGCCGTCCTGTTCCTGCCGACCGTGTACACGCTTCTCGGCGGCAAGGGGCGCACCGACGTCCACATGACGTTCAGCTTCTCCGGCAACCCGCTGACCTCGCTCGCCGGGTTCTCCCTCGGCACCGAGAGCTTCGACGGCGGCATGTCCGTCTTCTGCGGAAGCCTCGCGACCCTCGCACTCATCCTGTACTTCTCCCACAAGCAGTTCGCACTGAAGGAGAAAGTCCGCAGCGGCGTGTTGCTCGCGGTCTTCCTGCTCCTGGCATACTGGGAGCCTCTGGCGTTCATCGCCAACGGCTTTAGAAACATCACGTCATACTGGTACCGTTACGGGTACATCGTCATCGCGTACCTGCTGTTCCTCGCGGCCCGCTACTACTCGGAAGTCGAGGCCGAGACCCCAGACCGCATCTGGAAAGCGGCCTTCGCGGCGGCCGGCACGCTGCTCCTCGTCGAGTTCGTCTCGGACTACGGTACGGTCAGCTACATCTTCGGCACCGCGCTCTTCCTGCTGTTCTTCGCCTGGGCGCTGACGAAACTCCTGCCCATGGAAGAGGGCGTCGACCCGGCGTTCTCCGGCGAGAAAGCGAAGCGCTGGCTCTCCGTCGGCCTGTCTGTCGCGGTCTGCTTCGAACTGGCGGCCAGCGGGTTCCTCATCTACCGCTCCGTCGGCTTCTCCAAAGTCGGGCGGTGGCAGGACTACCACGCGAACCGGACCCAGAAAGTCGAGTCTGTGAAGGCGGCCGATGACAGCTTCTACCGCATCGCCCAGACCGACTACCGTCAGCGGACCGACGAGAACCTGACGGCCTACTTCGACGACGCTTATTCCTATGCCTACAACGGCATCGCCCACTACTCGTCCACCTACTCGAACAACCAGGCGGAGCTCATGTGCCACCTCGGCTATGCCTCCGACCCGACGGTCCCCGTGACCACGACCCGTCTCCTCGCGGCGGATTCCCTGCTCTCCGTCAAATACCTCCTCGGCGACCCGGAAGTCCCCGGTCTCCAGAAGGCGGACGACCTCGGAGAGGGCATCTGGCGCAACCCGTACGCGGTGGCTCCGGCCCTCGTCGTGAACGCCGGCAAGTCGGTGGACTACAAGAAGTATGAGCACGACCCCTTCGCGTACCAGAACGCGCTGTACTCGCAGCTGCTCGGGCGCAAGGTGGAACTCTATAAAAAGGTCGACATCAAAACGATCCGCGAACGGACCCTGGACCGCTACACGTACAAGATCCCGCAGCAGGCGGAGAACACCATCACATACTTCTCCGTCCATACGAGAGGCTGGGCCCACGGAAAGCTCTACTGCAACGGGAAGTTCCTGACGGAGTACGCCTACTGGCTCACGCCGCAGGCCGTCATGCTGCCGCAGAAGTCCGTGACCTCCGGCGAGTCGACCGTCCACTACAAGTACATCTCCGGCGAGAACAAGATCGAAGAGGCGTACTGCTACGCCCTCGACCTCGACGCGCTGGCTGCCGTCTCCGCGGAACTGAACACGAAGGCTCCGGCAGGGGAGACCGGCACGTACACCATCCACCCGGGTTATGTGACCGCCAACGTCATGGCGGAGACCGGCAAAGAGAGCCTGTACCTCTCCGTGCCCGTCGACCGGGGCTGGACCGTGGAAGTCAACGGCGTGGAAGTCGAGCCGTCGACCCTCTCGGACAACGCCTTCGCCGACTGCTTCTACCTCATCCCGCTGACCCAGAAGGGCGAGAACAAAGTCAAGATGACCTACGAGGTCCCCGGCCTCAAAGCCGGCGCCATCCTCACGGTGGTCACGTTCCTCGCAAGCCTCGTCCTCGCCATCCTCTTCCGCCGGAAGAACTGACACCCCTCAAGACAATACTCTTTAATCAAATACCCTTTGATTTAAAACCCTTTAATCTAGTACCCTTTAAGACAATACCCCTTCCTTAATCCGGAAGGGGTATTTGTACTTTCATGATGAACTCCGACTTTATCGGGTACTTCGGCCTGCCAGAAGAGTTCTTGAGTTACAACAACACGCGGAGCATCGTTTAAATATGGCATTTTCCCTTCTCAGGACAGCAGGGTCAGACCCAAAGGCCTCGTTTCATCTTTTAGGTCTGACTTTCAGACTCTACCGAGCGTCAAAAGTCAGACCAAAAAGGCTCAAGTCATCGTTTAGGTCTGACTTTCAGACTCTGCCGAGCGTCAAAAGTCAGACCAAAAAGGCTCAAGTCATCGTTTAGGTCTGATTATCTGGCTGGCGAGAAAGCCGGAAGGGGTAGGGGTCCGGGGACAGGGGAAGGTGGCTTTCTCCC
>R21__coassemble_40_pt1 | contig 110961 bp, 98 predicted proteins | sample R21__metabat2_low_PE_053 | metagenome-assembled genome bin R21 | reverse complement strand
AAAGAAATTTCAAGGGTTCTTTTCGTTCATTGATGTTTAATTTTCAAGGTCCACCTTACTGCCAAAAGGCATATAAGTTTGAGCACCCCTCGCGGAGTGCTTGTATATATTAACAGATGAGATTTAGAAAAGTCAATGGTAAATTTTTCAAAAACAGACCTTCTCCGAAATGACCAAAAAGCTTGTAAAATTCCTATTACAATTAGATGATGTGTCGACCGGGTCCTCCACCCTACTTTGACCACAAAATATGCCTTTGTGGAAAATGCGCAAAGCGGTAAAAAAATAAAACTTTGTCCGTGGCTAAATATCGAACTTTTCCTTGAATAAGTCCTATATCCTATTATATAATGACCATTGCAAACGCCGGTGTGTTGGAATTGGCAGACGAGGTGGACTCAAAATCCATTGGTGGTGACACCGTGCGGGTTCGACCCCCGCCACCGGCACCAAGAAAGACCAGACAGGTTTTCCCTGTCTGGTCTTTCTTTGATTCTGTGATAAGTAAAGGGGGTCGAACCCTTGGGCTGCACCGTCAAGCAAATATGCCAGTGGCATGTTTGTAGGTGCAGGAGTTGCGGCAGCAACTCGGAGTGGTTTCGCGAAGCGAAAGCACATCGACCCCCGCCGCCGGGAAAGGCGCGCTTGCGTAGCAAGACGCATCGACCCCCGCCACCGGGAAATGCGTGCTTGAGTAGCAAGACGTGTCGACCCCCGCCGCCGGGAAAGGCGCCCCTGCCCCGGCTCCCTTACGCGCCGGGGCATACAGGCACGCCGCCAGCGTTCGTCCTGAGCCAGGAGAGATAGAAGTAAATCGCCAAAGAAAAAAGAGAGCGAACACGAAGTTCACTCTCTTGTTTTATCAGATGGAGATGACGCCGAACGCACTCAGGACAGAGCTGATCAGGATGATGACCAGCGCAAAGGGTGCGAGGTACTTCATGGAGAAGTTGTAGACAGGTTTTCTCTTGAACTTGGAGTTCCGCTCGAACTCGTCCGCCATGGTCTTGAGGCCGATGTTGCGAACAACGAGGATGCAAATCGCCAAAGCGGCAATGGGCATCATGACGGAGTTCGAAATGAAGTCGAGGAAGTCGAGGACCTGCATGCCGATGATCTTGAGGTTGCCGAGGACACCGTAGCCGAGAGAGGCCAGGGAGCCAAGGAGGACCGCATAGACACCAAAGACAAGGGTCGACTTTCTGCGGGACCATCCGAGTTCGTCGGACAGCGTGCCGACACAGGTCTCCGTCAGGGAGATGTTACTGGTCAGAGCCGCCAGGAAGACGAGCAGGAAGAACAGGATGCCTGCCGGGGTACCGAAGCCCATGGAAACGAGGACTTTCGGAATGGTGATGAACATGAGGGACGGGCCCGCGTTCAGGGTATCGGGGTCGCCGCCGGAGAAGGCGAAGACGGCCGGGATGATCATGAGGCCGGCGAGGATGGCGATCAGGGTATCGAAGAACTCGATCTTCGTCGTGGAGTCCTCGAGGTCCTGGTTCTTGTCGACATAGGAGCCGTAGGTGATCATGATACCCATGGCAAGCGACAGAGAGTAGAACATCTGACCCATGGCGGACACGATGGTCATCATGGAGAAGTTGTGGATGTTCGGGATGAACATGTACTTGACGCCTTCCAGCGCGCCGGGACGGGTGCAGGAATAGATGGACACGATGACGGCCAGCACGATGAGGATGGGCATCATGATGCGGGATACTTTCTCAACACCGTTGACGACACCGCCGAGGATGACGACCATGGTCAGCAGGACGAAGATGATGAAGAACAGCTCCGGCTGCAGGTTCGATGAGATGTACCCGCCGAAGTAACCGTCTGCAGCCATGGCCTGGGTCTCACCGGTGCAATAGCCGACGAGGTACTTGACGACCCAGCCGCCGATGACGGCATAGTACGGGCAGATGATGAACGGAACGATCGCATTGATCCAGCCGCCGGCAGACGCTGCCTTCGTGTTGCTGAAGGATTTGAACGCACCGATGGGGCTCTTCCCTGTCATACGACCGATGGCCGTTTCGGACATGAGCAGAGCGTAACCGAAGGTGAAGACCAGAAGCAGGTAGATGACCAGGAAGATGCCTCCGCCGTATTTCGCGCAGAGGTACGGGAAACGCCAGATATTACCGAGGCCGACTGCAGAAGCCGCCGCGGCCATGACGTAACCCATCTTACCGGTAAAACCACTGTTGTTCGTGGTCTTCGGCTTGGATTCTTTGGAAGCCATAAGATCTCTCCTAACTAGAATTTCTCAAGTATAAACTCACACAAGATGGTATTAATGATATCGGGTTTTGTAAAATATATCAATACTATTTTACTTAATACTGTGAGTAAGTGGACAGGAACTCCGCGAGACGTTCAGTTGCCTTGCCGAGCGTGCGGCGGTCCGGCAGGTACACGATCCGGAAGTGGTCCGGCTCGTCCCAGTTCATCGCGGTGCCCTGGAGCATGAGGACTTTCTGCTGTTTCAGGAAGTCGAGGACCATCTGTTCGTCGTTGTTGATGTGGATCTTCTTGAGGTCGATCTTCGGGAAGATGTAGAACGCGGCATCCGGTTTGACGGCGCTGAGGCCGGGGATGTCGTTGATCGCCTTGTAGATGAACTCGCGCTGTTCGTAGAGACGTCCGCCGGGCAGCAGCAATTCATCGGCACTCTGGTAGCCGCCGAGCGCCGTCTGGATGACGGACTGGCCGGGCACGTTCGAGCACAGACGCATGGAAGACAGCAGGTTCAGACCGGTGATGAAGCCCTGAGCGTTCTTCTTGTTACCGGAGAGGACCATCCATCCGACGCGGTAGCCGGCAATACGGTGGGACTTGGAGAGGCCGTTGAAAGTGACACACATACGGTCCGGCATCAGGGAGGCGATGGACACGTGTTTCTTCCCGTCCATGACGAGGCGGTCGTAGATCTCATCGGAGAAGACCATGAGGTCATATTCTCTGGCCACATCGGCGATCTGCTTGAGGATCTCTTCCGGGTACAGAGAACCCGTCGGGTTGTTCGGGTTGATGATGACGATACCAGTGGTGTTGGGCGTGATCTTCTTTTTGATGTCTTCGATGTCCGGGTACCAGTTCTGCTGTTCGTCGCAGCGGTAGTGGACCGGGTTGCCGCCCGCCAGTTTGATGGACGCGGTCCAGAGCGGATAGTCCGGCATGGGCAGAAGGACCTCATCGCCATTGTTGACGAAGCCCTGCATCGCCATCGTGATCAGCTCGGATGCGCCGTTACCGGTATAGATGTCCTCCATGCCGACGTTCGGGATCTTCTTGAGCTGGCAGTACTGCATGATGGCTTTTCGTGCGGAAAACAGGCCCTTGGAGTCAGAGTAGCCTTCGGTATCTCTCAGGTTGTAGATCATGTCGACGACGATCTCATCGGGCGCGTCGAATTTGAACGGCTTCGGGTTGCCGATATTCAGTTTGATGATATCGACCCCGTTGTCCCGCATGCGGTTGGCCTCATCGAGGACCGGACCCCGCACATCATAACAAACTCCGTCCAGTTTCTGCGACTTATCGAACTGTCTCATAGCTTTCTTCTTCCCTTCCTGTGGCGATGTGGTCTCTGCAGGCGCAGCTTTCGTCTGTTCTTCGGCACCCAGCACCCAGTCGGCACTGACGCCAAAGACTTCTGCGATCTTACCCGCCGTCTTCTTGGACGGCTCATTTCTTCCATTCACATACTGCGAGACCGAGCCTTTCGTAAGACCGGTCTTTTCGGCAAACACCTGCTGGCTTCCGCCGCACTGTTCACTGATCAGCTGTTGAATGCGTTCTGATACATTCGCCATGAGGGGACCCCCTGTTAAAAGATATTACATACACTATACTCTTAAACTTTAAACTTTTCAATAGAAAAAGACCCGAAAGTTTAAACTTTCGGGTCTGTTCTGTTTAAAGTTTAATTTACAGGGTGCCGAAGATGCGGTCGCCGGCATCGCCGAGGCCGGGAACGATGTACGCGTTCTCGTTGAGTCTCTCGTCGAGGGCGGCACAGATGATGTCGACGTCCGGGTGTGCGGTCTGCAGGGCCTGCAGGCCTTCCGGAGCGGCGACGATGCCGAGGAAGCGGATGCTCTTCGGGTTGTACTTCTTGACCTGGTTGATGGCGTCGACTGCGGAGCCACCGGTGGCGAGCATCGGGTCGAGGACGAAGACGTCACGCTCTTCGATGTCCTGCGGGAGCTTGCAGTAGTACGGGACCGGCTCATGGGTCTCCGGGTCGCGGAACATGCCGATGTGGCCGACCTTTGCGGACGGGACGAGCTTCAGGATGCCGTCGACCATGCCAAGGCCTGCGCGAAGGATGGGGACAATGGCCATCTTACGGCCGGCGAGTTCGTTCGCGTTGCAGGGGCCGATGGGCGTCTCGATGAGCTTCGGCTGCAGCGGCAGGTCTCTCGTGGCTTCGTAGCACTCGAGCATGGCGAGCTCGGCGACCAGCTGACGGAATTCGTTCGTACCGGTGTTCTTGTCTCTCAGGATGGAGAGTTTATGCTGGATGAGCGGATGGTTGGTGATCGTAACAGTACCCATAAAAAGGCCTCCATAAATTCAGTAAAGTTCTTCTCTATTATACTCTCAAAGCTCAGTCATTCTCAAGTGCCATGACCTTGTCGATCCGGCGCTGGTGGCGTCCTCCCTCGAACTCGTTGTCGAGGAACGCGTCGACGAGTTGCAGCGCAAGGCCGGGGCCGACGACACGGCCGCCGAAGCACAGAACGTTGGCGTCGTTATGGAGACGGGTGAACTTCGCGCTGAAGGTGTCAGAGCAGCATGCTGCCCGGATGCCTTTGACTTTGTTGGCCGCCATGGACATGCCGATGCCGGTGCCGCAGATGAGGAACGCTCTCTCGGCCTCCCCCGCGACGACTGCGTCACAGACGACTTTCGCAATGTCCGAGTAGTCGACAGACTCGGGGCTGTAGCAGCCGTAGTCTTTGTACTCGATGCCTCTCTCTTCGAGGTGCTTCAGGACCTCCTGTTTCAGTTCATATCCGCCATGGTCACAACCTACTGCGATCATACTTCCTGCTCCTTCCGTTTTTTCAACTCCCGTTCCGCCTGAGGCGCTCTCAGGTAGACGGGTAAAATATCGTCCGAACCGACCGGCTCTTCCCCGGCCTTCAGTTTTGCCTCCGCGCACGCGGCCACGGCCACGGCGTCCTGGTACCGGAGCTGTTCCGGTGCCAGGGTCGCATCCAGTGCGGTCTCTGTTGACGCGTCGTAGCACAGAGTGGCTCCATCGCCCACGAACAGGACCGGCAGGCCGAAGCCTTCCAGCGTCTCCAGCAGTTCCGGGATGGGAATGGCTTTGTCCTCCATGAGGCGATGTACCTCTTCCCCTTCCCAGCGGAATGCCGCGGTGTACACCTGGTTGCGACGGGCGTCCATCGCCGGACAGACCACGTAGTCTTCCGAGCCGGGAAGCCCCGCCACGTTGTACGCCATGGACTCCAGTGTGGAGACGGGCACACAGTTTTTGTCATCGGAGAAGACGAGTCCCTTCAAAGCCGCGACGCCGATGCGCACGCCGGTAAAGGAACCGGGGCCCGCGTTGATGGCGTAGTAGTCGATGCCGTCGAGGGACAGCTGCGCGTCGCGCAGTGCGCTGTCCACCATCGGCACGAGCGTCTGGCTGTGGGTGAGCCCCGTATTGGTGTAAGCGGAACTCAGGACCTTGCCGTCCTCCAGAACGGCCACACTGGCGGGTTTCGCCGTGCAGTCAACTGCCAAGATCTTCATGGATGGTTGCTCCTGTCACCTGGATGATGCGGTCGTTCTCCGAGTCGCCCCGGAAGAACTCGACGCGTACCGCGTCCTCGGGCAGAGCGTTCTCGATGTTCTCGCTCCACTCGACGGCCAGCACACATCCCTGGTCGATGTAGTCATAGAAACCCGTGGAGTCCAGCTCGTCCCAGGTCGAGATGCGGTACATGTCAAAGTGCACCAGCGGCGGCTCTCCGCCGTACTCGTGGACCAGCGCAAAGGTCGGGCTGCTGACGTGTTCCGTGCAGTGGAGCCCTTTTGCGAGGCCCCGGGTGAACACGGTCTTGCCGCTGCCCATATCGCCAAAAAAAGCGACCACCATGCCGGGCTTCAGTTCTGCCGCCAGAGCCGTGCCAAGCTGCTCGGTCTCCAGGGGCGATGTACTGATGAATTCCCGCACGTCGGTCGCCTCCCTTTCCGGTCTCCCGGTTTCTTCTCGCAAACATTCTAGCGGTAATCTTGAAAAAATGCAACACTGCTCTTATAATGAATCTATTGTATTTGAAGAAAACCCCCTTTGAGGTGTATATATGGCTAACATCAAAGACTATTTAGTCTATTTCTGGAAGGGCACGGACAAGGTCCTCCTCTTCCTCTGCCTGCTGGCGTCCTCTGCCGGTGTGCTGATGGTCACGAGCGCCACCTGGCATACCATGAAGGAAGGCGCGCTCATTCCCCGAGATTCCGTCGCACTCATCGTGGCCGTTCTCATCGGTCTCATCATCGCGATGGTCATCTCACTCATCGACATCGATATTTTCGCGAAGAGCTGGTACATATGGGGCTCCTTGGGCATCATACTCATGGTCATCGTCTTACTGTTCGGTGAAGCCCCCTCCAACCGAGCCGACGCCCGAACATGGATCAACCTCGGTTTCTTCCTCTTCCAGCCATCGGAGCTGGTCAAGATCTTCTTCGTGACCACCTTCGCCACCCATCTCGACGCAGTTCGCGATGAACTGAACCGTGTCCGCAACATCGCGCTACTTGCGCTGCACGCCCTCGTCCCCTTCGTACTGGTCGCCATCTCCGGCGATGACGGTTCCGCTCTGGTCTTCCTGTTCATCGCCTTTGCCATGCTGTTCATCGCGGGCATCAAATGGCAGTACATCGTCGGTGTGTTCGCCCTCGCGGCGGCCGCCATCCCGCTGCTCTGGTTCCAGCTGAACGACTTCCAGAAACAGCGTTTCATCGTCATCGTGGACCCCGAAAAGTACCCGGCCACCGCCTACCAGCAGAACCTGGGCCTCCAGGCGCTCAGCAACGGCGGCTTCCTCGGCAAGGGGCTCTTCAAAGGTCCTTACACGCAGTCCGGTGCCGTCCCGGTCTCCGAGTCCGACATGATCTTCACGGTCATCGGCGAAGAGCTCGGCATCCTCGGCTGTATCGTGGCCATCACGCTCATCGGCCTCGTCATCTTCCGCATCGTCCGCGACGCGAAGACTGCCATCGCCGGCCCGGCCCAGTACATCGGCTACGGCATCGCATCCATGATCGCCGTCCAGACCTTCATCAACATCGCGATGTGCCTGCGCATCGGCCCCGTCATCGGTATCACGCTGCCGTTCTTCAGCGCCGGTGGTTCCGCGAACCTTTCGCTGTACATCGGCCTCGGCCTCATCTTCAGCATCTACCGTTCGGTCTACAGCCAGACGCAGGAGACGAACTTCCGACTCATCGGCGTCCGCTCCCCCTTCCAGGACACGTTCCACGACAACGCGTCCTACAAGAACCACACGAAGGACCACTCCTCGAACAGCGGTTCCAAGCGTGAGATCGAACAGACCCGCGGCCGCCTCGGCAACGACGGACTCTCGAAGCGCGAAGCCAAGAAGCTCCGCAAGGAGCGTGAGGCGCAGCGCAAAGTGGCTCAGAAGGAAGCCGAACGCGTCCAGAAGGCCCGGCAGAAAGCCCAGAAAAAGGCCGCCAAGAAGAAAAAGAAAGCGCAGCCGGCTCCCAAACGGGACACCCACAGCGCGACCTACATGAAAAAACATAAGGACGACTGACGTCGATTAGAAAGAGAAAAACCTCCAGAGAAATCTGGAGGTTTCGTTTTGTCTGAGGGGCATCACGATGTCCGTCACTAGTTACAATCGTACCGGAGCGCTCGCCGGGAGGCGATAGAATCTTACCTCTCGCGAGGAACGGACCTTGTAACGAGGGGCGGAGCAGCGTTATGCCCTATTTCTTGATTTCCTTTTCGACGTCGAAGTCGCGGCCGAGGATCGGGTCGACCTGGTCCATGGCGACGGGGACGTGCTGCGGCAGGAAGTATTCGATCTTGCTGATCTCACCGGAGGTGGGTGCGTGGTCCGGTCCGTATGGAACGAGGACTTTATCGCCCTTCCGGAGGGAGTTGTCGTTGGTGATGTAGTAGTAGGAGCGGCCGACGTCCGGGATGCGGACGGTGGCGTAGATGACCTCGTCGGCTCTGGCGCCGTGCATGTAGAGGCTCGGCGAGACGATGTTGATGAACATGGTCGTGAGTTGCAGCCGGTGGCCGATCATGCCCATGAACCGGGGCCAGGCCTCCGGCAGGCAGGTACGGTTGTAATGCCACAGGTAATGCTCCTGGGAGCCGTCGTGCCGGTCGACGAAGACTTCGAAGCGCGGCGGTTCAAAGAGCGCTGCCTCGTCCAGAGAGACGCTGGGAACGCCGTCGAAGAACCGGTCCCACATGTCGAGTCCGATGGAGACTTCGTTCATGTTCCGGTACTCCGTCTTCGTATAGATGTCATCGGAGAAGGAGCGGCGGTAGGTGAGCTTCTGGGAACGGCGGTCGAGGGTCATCTCCTCCATGTACTCCTGCGGTCCGAACTCGGTCTCCTCCGTATCCGTATAGACCATGTAGATGGTCTCAATGAGTTCGGGGTCGATGAACCCGGCTTCCGGCGCCAGTTCATCCATGAGGAGCAGCATCTCGTCCCATCCGGGCGGGTAAGCCCCGACACCGCTGGAGCGCACCTCGTCCTTCCCCACTTCCTTGAAGTGGATGGTCCAGGTGACGTCTTCGGGCTGCTGGTCGTTGCGGTAATGGGGTTCCAGCATGCCGAGGTTGAGACGCGACAGCCGCATGAGCCATTCCGTACTGAAGTCACAGGGGACATCCGGGCGCGCGTTCAGGTCCGGCCAGCCGCCGAACAGACGGGCCTTATGGTAGACAAGACCATCTTTGACCCAGATGTCGATCTGCGAATGCACACCGCCCCGGGTAACATCAAAGAACATCTTTTCCAGCATATCGGTTTCCCCCATTTCTACGAAAAAAGGGGCCACTGTAACAGCGACCCCTTATGGAACTTGAAAGCAAGTTAGCTGACGACCTTACCGTTCTCGATGTCGTAAGTGACGCCGTTGAAGACGACCTTACCGGAGAAGTTGAAGTTGACAACGCCGTTCTCAACATACCAGTTGCCAAAGTCGTTGGAAGCGATACCGGTGAAGGTATTGACAGTGGCACCGTTGTTCATGAGAGCCCAGTTACCGTTGGCGTCCTGCTGGACAGTGGCGCCGGCCGGAACGGTGACGTTGGCGGAAGTGGTGGTCTCGGGAGCAGCCGTGGTGGTTTCAGCAGCTGCAGCGGTGGTCTCCTCAGCGACGGTGGTGACAGTAGTGGCAGGTGCGTCGGCGACTTCGGTCTTTTCCTTCTGGCCATAGATGATGCCGAGAACGAGAAGAAGAACGATGACGATACCGATGATGATCGCGGATTTGACCTCTTTACTAAGTCCTTTCATAGTTACACTCCTTTTCCATGCAGGACTTTTCGGTTTTCACGCCCTGCTCTTGCAACATTATAATACGTGAAATATAAATATTCAATCATTAAGGAAAGATATTTTGGGTAAAATCTTGAACAAATTAGCGGTTGCTAACCTGTTATTTTCCCTTCTTGTCTTTCAACAGCGGTTTGATGGCTTTGTAAAGTTCGCTGGCCTTTTTGTTGTCCTGGCTCTGGAACTCACGGACCAGAGCATTGTTGATGCCCTGCTTCGTCTTGTACTTCAGGATGATCCGGGTCACCTTGTCCGCCACAGCCTTGTCTTTAACGACGGCGCGGACATCTTTCGAGAGCTGGTCCTCCACCTGGTCTTCATCGCGTCCGGTGAGGTCCGAGACGAGAGCCACATTGATGCCTCTCTCCTTCCAGAACTGGACCGCGCTCTTGAAGCCCTTGTCCTGGGAGACGATGTAATAGTTGTGTTTCGGAGCCATGGCGATGAGGTATCCGAGGTATGTGACGAGCTGGAAGTCGAGGGCGTTCGCCTTCCCTGTCTTGACTTCCGTCAGGTTGAACTGCGCTTTGCAGGCGTTGATCTTCCGGTGCATGCTGAAGGTCAGGGTGTTCGCGTTCTCGCTGAAAAACAGGAACACGACGTCTTTGTCCTTGAGGTTCTCGATGCCTTTGAGACCCGCCAGTTTGACGTTTTCGTAGTCGATGAGATAAGTGTTCAGAATGGTTCCTCCTTAGAGTTCCTGCCAGTTGTCCGGCATCAGGATGCCGCCTTCGGCGCCCCGGTCCGGCACACGGTCGAGGACGGCCGGCGGGAGGATCTGCAGCATCTGCTTGAGGACGCCGATGATCTTCCCCTGTTCCTCCGGGAGCTGTCCGTCGAACGGGATGGGGTTGGCAGGGTGAAGCCCGTAGTAATACGTGTTCCGGAGCCGCAGCTGAGACAGCATGTCGATCTGTTCGAGGATCAGCTGGCGGTACGTGTTCGACTGGAAGTTGCCGGCTTCCATGTAGTCGTACAGTTCACTGCCGGGCAGAGAATATAACGTGGTGGTGAAGATGAGGTACGGCTGGGTGGCGTTGAGCAGGTCTGCGTTGGCCTTCGCAAGACGCTCGTATTCCCCGTGACCCAGCGCGCCCATGATGATGTTCATGGAGAACTGCATGTCCGCCTCGTTCAGCTTCCCGAGCTGTTCGTAGACATCATCTACGTGGTAACCCTTATGGAACATGTCGAGGACCGAGTCGATGGCAGACTCCACGCCGATGTTGATCTGGTTGAACCCGACCGCGCGCAGTGCCTTCAGGTCGTCGACCGACTTGTTTTCGATGTTCGGGATGTGCGCAAAGCAGCTGATGGTCTCGCACTCCGGGAAGTAGCGGCGGATGCGCTTTCCGATCTCCAGCAGACGTTTGGTGCTGAGACAGAACGGGTCCCCGTTGACGAGGAACAGCCGCGGCATCTCCTGGTACGTGAGCCGCAGTTCCTTCAGGTCCTGGTCGATCTCCTCGTCGGGACTCACCCGAAACGGCACGGTGCGGTACATGGAACAGAAGCTGCACTTGTTGTAGCTGCAGCCGTCCGTGACCTGGAGGAGCGGTACATCGCCCTCAAAAGCGGGTCGGAACACCGGTTTCGTATAATGCATAAGGGCCTCCCTTTTCATTTCTTCGCTTTCAGTATAAAGACCGGAGCGATGTATTGCAACCAAATCGCACACAAATCGCGAAAAAGTTGTGCTCAACCTATTGCAAAATGTTGCGAACTTGCTATACTGTTCATGAAATACAAAGGAGGTGCCATTATGGCATTGTTAGAGAAGATCCTCGGCTCTTCTGACAACCGACCCGTCATGAACGAGCGTGAAGAAAAGCTTCAGAAACTCATCAGCGAAGGCAACGAATACATGCGTCAGCATCAGGACGACAACTATGCCGCCCTCATGCAGAAAGAAGCGGAGATCGAAGAGGAATGCAAAAAACTCCACGGCTACTTCTACAAGGAGCCGGACGTTCAGATCATTCTGAAAGAGCGTCAGGAGATGTACCAGATGGAGGAAGGCACCCGTTACTCCGTCGACAAGAAAGGCAACCGCATCCTCAACTACCACGGCGACTAAACACAAAACGAAAGAGCTCAGCAATTGCTGAGCTCTTTTTTGTTTGATCAGAGAATGAGGTGTTTCGGCACGCCGCCGGCGGTGTACTTGGACAGAGAGCCAAGGACCAGCGGATGCGCGTACTCGCGGAATTCGTCCGACACATAGGTGCCGTCGTTGATGATCCAGTCGAGCGGGACCTTCTTCTCCACGTTCGCGATGTCGTGGATGTCGTGGATGCCGTAGTCCGCCACATAGGGAGTCCGTTTCAGGACTTCGATGGTGATCATCTTCCCTGTCTCCCCGTTCATGGCAGCCTCACAGCCGACATAGCCGACGTTGTAGGCTTCATCGATGTCCGTGCGCGATGCAAGGTGTGTGGCGCAGCGCTGCAGGATGGAGAACTCGATGGTACGGGTCTTGTAGCCGATCTGCTCCGCGATCATGTTCGTGAGGACCTTGCCGGCACCGGACAGCTGTCTGTGGCCGAAGGCGTCGACGAAGGTGGCGTCGTTACCCAGTTCGCAGACCAGGGTGCCGTCCTTCAGGCAGATACCTTCCGAGATGGCGATGACAATAGACTTCTTGATGAGGCACAGGTCGTGGACTCTGTGGATGAACGCTTCGGGGTCGAAGGCGACTTCCGGCAGGTAGATGAGGTCCGGGCCGTTGCAGTCCGGGTCATCGGCGAGCATGGAAGAAGCGGTCAGCCAGCCGGCATTACGACCCATGATCTCGACGACGCAGAGTTTCGGTTCCGATGCACCGAAGGACTCGTTGTCGCGGATGATCTCCTTCATCGTGGTGGCGATAAACTTGGAGGCGGAGCCGTAGCCCGGAGTGTGGTCGGTCACCGGAAGATCGTTGTCGATGGTCTTCGGGATACCGATGAATTTCTGATCTTTCCCGTGCATGGCGGCGTAGTCGGACAGCTGTTTGATGGTGTCCATGGAGTCGTTACCGCCGATGTACAGGAAGTATTCGATGTCATATTTCTCCATGAGAAGGAACATCTTCTCGTAGGTGTCCTCGTTGCCTTCGATCTCAGGCAGCTTGTAACGGCAGGATCCGAGGAACGCGGAAGGTGTTCTCTTCAGAAGGGACAGTTCATAAAGGTCATCAAAGTACTGGTCGAGGTCGATGACGTCGTCATTGAGGAAACCCTCGATGCCGTGGTGCATGCCGTAAACCTTCTTGATGCCGTGGTCCTTCGCCGCGCGGATGGCGCCCGCGAGACTTGAGTTGATGACAGCGGTCGGACCGCCGGACTGTCCAATGATCACATTACCCATTGTGCTTGTTAAACCTTTCTTTTATTGATGCGGGATCATTCGTCGTCGAACTGGATCTTGTCCCGGTCGACTTTGCCGGACATCGGCATCTCGGAGATCTTGATGTCCTCGCGTTTGATCTTGTTGCCTTTGATGGCGTCGCCGGTGGAAGAACCGGTCGAGGTCGCCGTGGTCTCGGCAGCAGAAGTGGAAGCGGTGTCGGTCGGAAGACCGAACTCCTCTTTGACGTTCTTGACGGCTGCGTTCTGCAGTTTCTCAACGACGTTGAGCTCCTGGCCCAGCTGCGCAGCGATCTCCGCAGGGGTCTTTCCCTCTTTCAAAAGGCCGAGCATGGTGCCGACATTGATCTCATCCTTGAGGTCGTTCGCGGTGTCCTGGACGATCTCCTGAGCAAGGCGTTTGAGGTCAAGGTTCTGAAGGCTGTCGAATAATGCCATAGTACATTGCTCCTTTCTTTATTTTTCCGAAAAAAACAGCGCGGCGCGACCGCGCGTATTCTAACAGTTTCAGTTTACACCAGTCACTGTTAAAAATCAAAATAATTGTCCATACAACGAGAAAAGACCCGCCTTGCGGCAGGTCTTTTGCTCTACAAACACACAAACAAAAATCAGAAAGGAGAGATAAATCATTGGAAATCCATATGACTTCCTCCAATTGACATAGATATTGTAGCATGCGCTTATATAAAACACAAGTTACAGAGATATTACAAATGGAAAAGTTACAGTCTGTTCATTTTTACGCCATACCCTCGATCGGTTTGTCCTTTTTCGCGTAAATATGCAGGCAAACGAAGGCGATGAACGTGATGAGGATCGTAAAGATCATGTTGAGGATGAGCATGTCATCGTTCTCGGTCGACAGCGAGAAATCGTAGAAGCCGTGGATGAGGACCGGGACACAGACGCTGAGGAAGTTGAAGAACGCTCTCATGCCGTGCTGCCCTCTCCGGTGCGCGCTCTTGGCAAGGCCGACGTAGTGGCCCATGTAGACGCCGCAGATGGTGTGGATCGGGATGAGTCTTCCCCACGCGACCGCAGAGCCGTCCACCATGAGGTAGCTGATGTTCTCCATGCAGGCAAAGCCCAGAGCGGCTGCCGCGCAATAGACGACCGAGTCGAACTGGTAGTTGAACTCCTCGCTCTTGTAGGTCATCCCCACGCCGACCATTCTCTTCGAGAACTCTTCGGAGAACGCGACGACGCCGAAGTACATGATGGCAAGGTACAGCCAGGAGTTCTCCGGAAGGCCGAGGCGGCCGAGGATGGACATGCCGACGAACTCGAGGAACATGGCCGGGAGAACCGAGAAGATGCCGTAGAGGAAGAGCCGAAGGATCATTCTCGGCGGCTCTTTTTCGATCTTGTCGAGCTTGTAGATGTAGATGAGCAGAATGATGGGCGGAATGAGCCCGAAGAACAGCAGATATGACATAGCTCTGTCCCCTCTCTCTTTATTCTGACCTTATTATAACTCATTTTACAATATCGACAAGTAGAATACCTTTGTGATAGAATACTACATTGAACAGGAGGAAGAATCTATGAAGCGAAATGTGAAAATGAAAATCCTCATCGCGGTGGTCTTCACCATCCTCATCCTTGCCCTCATCGCCGGTTTCTTCATGAACCGCAGAGGCGATGGCGAAGTCCGCAGCGCATACGACTATACAAAGGTCACCACCGTGACGGCCACGAAGAAGGCGGACAGCAAGAAAGCTGATACCAAAGAGGCCGCAACGAAAGCGACCACGCTGAAGAAGAGCCAGAAAAAGCTCACCATCCCCGGTACCTATGTTCCCATCATGAACAAGTACCATGAAGCCCTGTCGAAGAAGTGGAGCAACCAGACCTGTCTCCAGAACGGTGTCTCCAACGTCCTTCCCGAGCTCTATGAAGGCACTCCGCTCGAGAACGTCGGCTTCTGGGTCGGCGATTACAATGGCGATGGAACGACCGACTTCATCGTTGGCGTCGTCGACGGCTACAGCCATTACCCCTATGCCATCCTCGACTACTACACGATGGACAACAACAAGCAGGCCTACAACGTCTTCCAGTCCCAGCCGAAGGACTACTTCTCCGCCATCTCCGGCAAACGGATCATGGAGAAGATCTCCGACAACAAAGAGTTCACCGCATGGTACCTCTACGGCCTCAACTCGAACGGCATGGCCCTCACCTTTAAGGAAGGCCTCCTTCGTGACAAGTACGCCAACAAGAAGAACCCCTGGTTCAAGGCGGAAGACATGGACGGCAACACGAAGAACGACACCAAGGTCTCGAACGACGCCGGCAAGAAACGCCAGAAGCAGTTCGACAACGCACGGGTCCAGCTCGACTTCATCAAGTTCAAGAACTTCAAGCCCGTCGCATCCAAATAAACAAAAGCTCTCGCAGCGGCAGCGGACCTCGCTGCCGCTGTTTTTCATTAAATGTACAGGAGGTCTGTCATGGACACTTCGAAACTCAAAACCAGCACCGGGTTCCGGTACGAGAACACCTTCGCGAAATCCGTCGAGAAGTTCCCTGCCCTCGCCCGCATCTCTTCCGCCGCCACCTTCGGCATCCCGGGCCTCGCCCTGACCAAGGTGGAGGAAGGCCTCTGCGAATGCATGACGCCCCAGGGCATCTGCGTCGCCGGCCCCTACGTGCTCATCACGGCGTACTGTAACATCAACAAGTACCGCGATGAACTGGAGAAGCACGCCACGAAAGGCGGCAACCCGGAGAAGCTGGAAGCAGCAAAGAACCATCCGCAGCACAAGTCGGTCATCTACGTGGTCGATAAGGAGTCTCTGGAGCACATCGCCACAGTGGCTCTCCCCGACTGCACTCACGGCGGCGGCATCTCCTACGATGGCACCTTCGTCTGGGTCGCCAAGGACAACGAGCGCAAGATGAGCGCCGTGCTGTTCTCGGAACTCGAGCGCGTCATCCACTACGGGTTCGGCACGGTCCGGTACCTGAAGACCGTCAACGTCAAATGCCAGGCCAGCTTCACCATCACCTACGGGGACCGCATGTGGGTCGGCAACACGTTCTCCCGTACCATGGGCACACTGGTCGGCTTCCGGGTGAAGAACGTTCTCGGCATCCCGCGGCTCGTCCGGGACGGCGAGATCGAAATGCCGGTCCTCGCCCAGGGCGCCATGCTCGCGGACATCGGCGACAAGACCTACCTCGCCATCTCCGTGTCCGGCGGGCGCGTGAACCCGTCGATCGTCCACCGGTATGAGGTCGACATGAGCAAGGTCGAAAAAGGCAAAGTGCTGAAGCTCGAGGACTGCAAGGACCTCGGCACGCTGGAGCTGCCGCCGATGATGGAGGAGATCACCATAGACCCGGAGACACGGGCGGTGTATACTCAGTTTGAAAGCGCATCCAGTCCCTACGCCGACGTCGAAGGCAACCCCTGCAAGTCCATCGTCGACCGCGTCTGCGTCAGCAGTCTCGAAGACTGGTTCCCCGAAGTTTGAGAAAGGAGCTTCTTATGCTCAGTAGACTCAGAAGATTCAAACCACTTCTTTCACTGGTCGTCATTGCTTTACTTCTGGCGTCTTTCTTCACTGGCTGTGTTTCGACTCAACCGGTTGAGCGAGAGAATGTCAGGAAGACGACGTCAGCGCAAAAGACGCAAAAGACAAAGACGATCGATAAGAACGGTTCTTATACGTCGAAGGACGATGTGGCGCTGTACATTCACACGTATGGGGAGTTGCCGCAGAACTTCATTACGAAGAAGGAGGCCGAGCGGCTCGGCTGGGACGGCGGTTCGCTGGAACCCTATGCCCCGGGCAAGAGCATCGGCGGCAGCTACTTCGGCAACTACGAAGGAAAACTTCCGAAAAAGAAAGGCCGCACCTATTACGAATGCGACATCGACACCAAAGGGAAACGGAGCCGCGGGCCGAAGCGTATCGTCTACTCCACTGACGGCCTCATCTACTACACACCCGACCACTACGAAACCTTTGAACTGCTTTACGGAGAGGAGTAAGAACCATGGCAGATAACAGAAACTTTGACAACCTGACAGTAGACCTCTCCGGCATCAAGACGGTCGAAGAACTGCACGCCGCGCTGAAGGAAGCCTTCGCGTTCCCGGACTACTACGGTGGGAACTTAGACGCCCTGCATGACTGTCTCACGGACATCGCCGTGAAAGCAACGGAAGCCGACCCCATCACCGTCACGTTCGCCGGCTACAAGAAAGCGAAACGTGCCCTCGGCAGCGACTTCCACAACTTCCGTAACGTCCTGAACGACGTCACGGAAGAGTACCCGGACTTCATCGTCGATTGGAGACGGAAAGCTTAAAGAATCAACAAAAAAGAAGAAGGCAAAACAAAGTTCGAAACTAGTTACAATCGTACCGGAGCGCTCGCCGAGAGGCGATAGAATCTTACTTCTCGCGAGGAACGGACCTTGTAACGAGGGGCGAACCTTTGTTATGCCAATTATTATTTCTTGTCTCAGTCTTCGAGTGTAGCCGCCACTTCTTCGAGGAGCGAGATGATCGGCAGCTTCTGGGGGCAGGCGCCTTCGCACTGGCCGCAGGCGATGCAGTCAGAGGCTTTGGCGTTTGCCTTCTTCGCGTCGTTCGCGTAGGAACCTTTGGCGCGTTCCGTCTTGCCGTAGATCTTGTGCCAGTTCATGTCCTCGAAGAAGTCCGGGATGGGGATGTTCATCGGGCAGCCGGGCATACAGTAATGGCAGGCCGTGCACTTGATCTGGTCGATGGAGTCGAGGGCTTTCTGCGCTCTGCTGATGACTTCCAGTTCGGACTTCTCCATGGGACGGAAGTCCTCCATGTAGGAGAGGTTGTCTTCCATCTGCTCGAGCGTGGACATACCGGAGAGGACCACCATGACGTTGTCCAGAGTAGCGACATAACGGACTGCCCAGGAGGCGTTGGAAGCATTCGGGTCCGCAGCCTTGAACACGTTCTCGACCGGCGTCGGAGGGTTCGCGAGGGTGCCACCCTTGATGGGTTCCATGACCACGACGGGCTTGCCGTGTTTCTGAGCGATTTCATAGCAGGCTCTCGACTGGACGGCCGGGTTCTCCATATCCGCATAGTTGATCTGCAGCTGGACAAACTCCGCGCCGGGGTGCTTCGTCAGGGTCTCTTCGAGGAGTTCCGGAGTGGCGTGGAACGAGAAACCCCAGTGCTTGACAAGGCCCTTCTCCTTCAGCTCCTCCATGTAGTCCCAGAGGTGCCAGTCTTCGTAGACTTTCCAGTTGTTGTCCTGGATGGCATGGAGCAGGTAGAAGTCCACATAGTCCGTGCCGAGGCGCTCGAGGCTCGTATAGATCTGCTGTTTGGCCTCCTCTTCCGAGTTGCAGGCCAACCAGGCGTTCAGTTTGGTCGCGATGGTGAAGGAATCTCTCGGATACCGTTCGACGAGCGAGGCGCGCATCGCCTTCTCCGACTCCCCGTCCTTGCCGTAGACATAGGCGGTGTCGAAGTAGGTGCAGCCGGCCGCCATGAAGCGGTCCACCATCTGTTTGGTCTGCTCGAGGTCCGTGTGTTCCCCGTCTTCCAGCATCGGAAGGCGCATGAAGCCGAACCCGAGTTTCTTGATCTCTTTGTCGATGAATACCATTTCGATCCCTCCCAGGGGCGATTTACGCATAGTGATACATGTGGCGTTTGCGGATGAGGAACTGAGCCGTCACGATGAGTGCCAGCGCTTCAGCGATCGGTAGAGCGATCCAGATGCCGTCCATCCCGAACGCAAGCGGCAGCAGCATGACCGCGCTCATCTCAAGGATGACCGTTCGGATGAACGAGATGGCTGCGGAGATCTTCCCGTTGTTGAGAGCCGTGAAGAAGTCGGAGCCGTAGATGTTGAAGCCGGACATCAGGAAGGCAAGTGAATAGATGCGGAACGCGTGCGCGGTCAGTGCCGTCAGCTCCGCGTCATACCCGACGAAGATGCCGGCGACGACATTGGCCAGCGTCTGCGACAACGTGATCATGCACAGAGCAGCCACAGCGATGAACCCCATGCCCTTTCGGAACAGATTCTTCAGTTCATCGTAGTTCTCGGCACCGTAGTGGAACGAGACGATCGGCGCAGTGCCCATCGAGTAACCGATGTAGATCGCCACAAAGAAGAACGCGACATACTGGATGACACCGTAAGCGGCGACGCCGTCTTCCCCGATGTACTTCATGAGCTGCAGGTTGTAGAGCATGTTGACGAGGGACATGGAGATGTTCGTCACGAACTCGGAAAGGCCGTTCCAGCAGGTCTGACGCAATGCAGCACCGTCCCAGCGGGTCTTTCCAAGCCGGTAAAGGCTGGCGTTCGGGAAACAGAAGTAGAGTAGCGGGATGAGACCGCCGACACACTCGCTGAGCGTCGTGGCCCAGGCGGCACCGACGACACCCCAGTGGAAGGGACCCATGAACAGGTAGTCGAGGACCATGTTCGTGATGCCGGCCGCGACGGTGACCCAGAGACCGAGGCGCGGTTTTTCCGCCGCCACCAGGAATGTCTGGAACATGTTCTGCAGGGTGAACGGAATGATGCCGATCAGCATGACCCTGCCATACGTCAGACAGTGGGGCAGCATCGCCTCGCTGGCGCCCATCAGCCGGCAGACCGGAGCCAGGGTCAGTTCCCCGACCAGCGTCAGAAGGAGACCGACCGCAATGCCGCTATAAACGATCAGAGAGAAGGTCCGGTTGGCCAGCTTTCTGTCCCCCGTTCCCATCTGATAGGAAACGAGGGCCGTGCCGCCGACACCGAGGATGAACCCGACGCCGCCGAGGATCATGATGTACGGCCACACGAGGTTCAGTGCCGCGAAAGCCGTCGACCCCGTGAAGTTTGAGACAAAGATGCCGTCGACGACCCCGTAAAAGCTGGTAAAGATCATCATCACGATGGACGGCAGCGCAAACCGCAGCAGCCTGCCCGTCGTGAAGTGGTCCGATAACTGGATCTTCAAGAAGAAACTCTCCTCTGTAGTACTTATGGTTACAGAGGAGAGTATATCTTGTTTTCATCCTGATGTCTACCGGTTTTCGATCAAATGAACTCTTCCGGGGCTTTTTCACTTTATGTCGGTTTATTCGGTTTTGCTGCTGTCCTCCGAGCTGAGGATCTTGTAGACCTCGATGGCCTTGCCGAGCTTCGACTTCTTGAAGGACTCGGACATCTCGCCACCCATCAGGGACTCGATGGCACCGGGCACTTTGGAGACAGCGCCTTTCAACATATCGGTGATGGAGATGTTCTCCGCGGCCGCCATGCCCTTGTCGATCATGTTCTGGATGCTCGCCGGGATCTTCACGTTCTCCGGCAGGTCCATGACGTCGTTGATGGAGTGGCCTTCGGGCAGGTCGGAAACTTTGGACGTGCGGTTCTCGAGACGCTCCTTGAAGAGCTGACGGAACTGCTGACGGCCGGTGGTCGTTTCAAAGTCCGTCGAGTTGAACTCACCAAGCCAGAGCATCTCCATAAGAAGGATGTAGGCTTCGCCAAGGGTCGTCGTTATGACGGCCGCCGTCGAACCGGAGATGGTCCCGCCAAGGACCGTACCGGCACCGGGGATGAGTTTCATGAGTCCGGAGCTGATCGCCTTGCCGGCCAGGGTAGCACCGGAGGTACCGAGCATGGCGGAGGCGAAGGTGACCATGATGCTCTTGTTCACCTCAAGGCCGAAGATCGCGGTAATGGAGCCGATCATGGCGATCTGCGTCGGGATGAGCAGCGCGCTGTCCGCAAAGGGGATCGGCATGAACCCTTCTCCGAACGCTGCACTGGTGGCCGCCGCGACTGCGGTTCTGGCATAGTAACGCTTCAGATCAAGGGACGCGCGTTGCACGTTTAAAAGGGTACTCAGGAGCTCGTCGGGCAGGGCTTCCGCCATGACCTGGATGAGCACGTCGAGGCCGTATGCCTTGGCGATGTAGTCCTCGTCGATCTCATAGTCCTTCGCCAGGACCGGAACGACCTGCAGGACGTCGAGCTTCTCGTCGAGGACGAGCTGGCGGAGCGCCTGGGCGTTCTTCTTCGAGAAGGACTGGGTCAGGACCACGATGACCGGGACGTTCGTCATGGCATTCTCTTTCGCGAACTCGCGGAGCCAGTCGATCTCTTCCGGCTCGATGCGGTTCGTGGCCGTGTTGACACAGTACCAGATGCAGTGGATCGCCTTGTTGACGTCCTTGCTTTTGACGCCCTCTTTGATGGTCTCGATGATCTCGTTGCGGACCTGGATCTGTGCATCGCGCCCGAGCTCGAACCCGCGGGTGTCATAGATGTTGAGCGGGAAGCCTTCCTTCGAGATCTTGCTCATGTGGTTCGTCACGGGCTTGCCCATGCCCTCTGTCGCAAGGTCCTCCCGGAAGACGCTGTTGATGAGCGTGCTCTTCCCCGCGCCGGTCTTGCCGACGACGATGATGTTCAGCGTGTTGAGGTTCGCAATGTTCCCCTGGATGGAACGGAGCGCCTCTTCCGCAAATTTTTCGGTATTAAACTCCATTTATTTGTCCTCTCGCTTGGTATCCGAGCCGTCTTTGCGGACGATCTCGGGGCCCATATTGTCAAAATCGATGGTTGCAGTGGACTTTCTGATCTGCTGTTTGGCTGCCTTTTTGGTGGCTTTCTTCGTCATAGCCGGCACCACCGTGGAACCGATGGCAGCCATGCCGGTGAACAGCCCGAATCGTACTAACTTCGGATTCATACTGAGACACCACACCTCCATTTTGTTAAAAACTGTTTAACGGGCAATTCCTATATAATGCGCCCGACTTAAAACTACTTAAAAGCTTTCCCTATTATAGCACAGAAAAGAAGAGCTGAGAACGAAGGTCCTCAGCTCTCTGCTGTTTTGGCGATTTACTTGCGTTTCGTGCCGTAGCCCTTGACCTTCTGGTTGAAGTACTTGTGGAACTTGTACTTCTTCAGAAGCTTGCTGCGGCGGGGTTCCTGGCAGTTTTTGCCCTGGTCAATGACATAGGAGGTCTTGCCGGACTCGATGTCCTTGAAGAAGGGCGTGTCCTTTGGAAGGATGAAGGTGAAGGCGGCAGGAACGATGTCGAAGGTGACCTTCGTGACCGGGCGGCATTCGCCGTCGACGTTGACGTCGAAGGACTTGCCCTCGCCGTCGATGGTCATGGACGTACCGCGGGTGTATTCGACGAAGGGGTACTTGTAGTAGTCGAACTTCTGCTGCCAGTGGAAGAGCATGTACGGGAACATGACGGGCCAGGACATGACTCTGTGGATGATAGAGAAGTCGAGCAGTCCGTCGGTCGGGTCCGCGAAGGTACCGCACTTGATGCCGGAACCGTAGTACTGACCGACCCACGCGGTGGCCTGGATGAAGGGGCCCCAGGTCTCAGCGCCGTCCACGAAGACGCGGAACTGGTTATAGACCTTGGCGAACATGCAGTAGAGGCCGCCGAGGACATAGGTCTTGTGACCGATAGCACCCGGGAGTTTCTTCATGGCCTCCTGCTTGGAGCAGGCTTCGGCGTCAAAACCGAGGGACGCCTGGTTGATGGCATATTCGAAGACGCCGTCCTGGTCAGTGACCTTCAGACCGTCGACCGTCAGCGGGATGCCGTCGATAAGGTTCCCGACGTTCAGGAACTGTTCTTCCGTACCATAGAGACGGATGTAGTCGTTGCCCGAGCCCTTCGGTACGACCGTGATCTCGACATTGTCATAGCCGACGACGCCGTTCACGACTTCATACAGGGTTCCGTCGCCGCCGACCGCATAAAAGCGGACGTTCTCCCCTGCCTTATGGGCTTCTTCGGCCTTTTCCTTACAGAAACGGGTCGCGTCGCCTTTGCATTTGGTGTCATAGATCTCATAGTCGATGCCGGCCTTTTCCGCTGCCGGGATGACACACTCTTTAATGACGTCGATCTTCTGGTTTTTGCCGGAGTTCGGATTCTGAATAAAATAGTGTTTCATGCAGGTTCCTCCAAAAGAGTACATGCTTTCGCACACAATTGTATGAGAAAGCATGACATTGTTCCTATTCAGTATAGCACGTTGGCGGAAAAAGGCAAGTGTACAGCCTTACACTTTCGTTAGTTTCGCAAAGTTTGCCATGACCTTCTTCGTTCCGGCCTTTTCGAACGCGATCTCCAGAAGGGTATCGTTGCCCATCGGTTTCGCACTGAGGACGACGCCGGTGCCGAAGGCTTTATGTTTGACCGTGTCGCCGATGGAGTATGTATCGCCCGACGCGGTGGCCGCGGCCGCCTTGGCAGCCCTCGCCTTCTGCGCGTTCTTCTGGGCCGTGCTGGTGTGGGTGGCGTCCCGGTCAGCGGAACGGCCTCTGGAGAAGCCGGAGGTCTCACCGTAAGACCAGCCCGAGGAGCGTCCGCTGTAGGAAGACGCACTCTTGCCGAAGCTCGAATAACCGGTGCCGTAGTCGGAGCCATAGCCTCGGTCTCTTCCGCCACCGAAGCCGAAACTCCGGTTGTTCTCTGCGGAATACGGGGAGTCTGCGTTCCCGTCTTCACTGACGTCCGGCGGCAGCTCGTCGAGGAACGGGGACGGCTGGTTGCGGTTGGTCTGGCCGTAAAGCATGCGCTCCGCGGCATTGGTGAGGTACAGTTTCTCCCGGGCGCGGGTGATGCCGACGTAAGCAAGGCGCCGCTCCTCCTGCATCTGCGAGGAGTCGAACATGGACTGGCGGCTCGGGAACACGCCCTCTTCCATACCGACGATGAAGACGATCGGGAACTCGAGGCCCTTCGCGGAATGCATGGTCATGAGGACGACGGAGTCCTGCTGCTCATTGTACTGGTCGATGTCCGTCAGGAGGGAAACTTCCTCGAGGAAACCGGACAGGTCTCCCCCTTCGGTCTCCTGCATGTAACGGACGATGTTGTTCTTGAGTTCTTCCAGGTTCTCCCGGCGCTCTTCGAACCGTTCCCGGTCCGCCTTGAGGCTTTCAAGGTAGCCGGTCTGGTCCATGAGTTCATCGAAGAACGCGCTCATGTCGGCGTCCTCAAGACTGTTCCGGAAGCCATCGATCATATGTGTGAACTTCTGCAGCTTCGTCGCGCTGCGGGAGAGTTTCGCGTACTCGTCCGGGTGGCAGATGACCTCATAGATGCTGGTGCCGAGGCCCGCCGCAATGTCCGCTGCCGCGTTGACTGTGGTGTCGCCGATGCCCCGCTTCGGTTCGTTGATGATACGGCGCAGCTTGACGTTGTCCGCCGGATTGTCGATGACCGTGAGGTACGCGATGGCGTCCCGGATCTCCTTGCGCTCGTAGAACCGGCGCCCGCCGATGATCTTGTACGGGATGCCGTTCTTAATGAACGCGCTTTCAATGGAACTCGACTGCGCGTTGGAGCGGTACAGGATGGCGTGGTCCGAGAACGTGCGTCCGTTCGAGACGTCGGTCTCGATGACGTCGGCGATGTACTGCCCTTCCATCATGGCGTTGGCCGCCGTGAACAGGGTGATCTTCTCGCCGTCACCAGCGTCGGTCCACAGGTTCTTGCCCTTGCGCTGCGTGTTGTGGGCAATGACCTCGTTCGCCGCGTTCAGGATGTTGCCGGTGGAACGGTAGTTCTGTTCGAGGCGGATGGTCTTCGCGTTTTTATAGTTGCTCTCGAAGTTGAGGATGTTTTCGATGGTGGCTCCGCGGAACCCGTAAATGGACTGGTCATCGTCGCCGACGACGCAGATGTTCATGTACTTGCCGGCGAGCAGGCTCGTCAGCACATACTGGGCCGGGTCGGTGTCCTGGTACTCGTCGACGAGGACATAGCGGAACTGGTTCTGGTAATGTTCCCGGACTTCCGGCTCCTGCTCGAGGAGCTTGACGGCGTTGAAGATCATGTCGTCGAAGTCCATGGCGTCGGCCTGCATGAGGAGCTTCTGGTACAGAGCATAGCACTCCGCGTACTTGGAGGTGCGGATGTCCCCCGCCGTCTCCTTCTCGTACTCCGCCGGCGTCAGCAGGCGTTCCTTGGCGTGGCCGATCGCCGACAGGATCTCCTTGTGGGGCATGATCTTGTCGTCGATGTTCAGGAGCCGCTGACACTCTTTCATGACCCGCTTCGAGTCGTCGGTGTCATAGATGGTGAAGTGGTTCGAATAGCCGAGGCGGTCGCCGTAGCGGCGCAGGATGCGGGAGCAGATGGAATGGAAGGTACCGGCCCAGATGTCCAGCGCTTCATCGCCCAGGAAGGCTCCCAGACGCTCTTTGAGCTCGTTTGCCGCCTTGTTGGTGAAGGTGATGGCGAGGATCTGCCAGGGCTTTGCAGGGTACACCGAGAGCAGGTCCTGCACGTCGAAGGGCAGCTCCTCGAGTTTCCCGTCGAGGTAGTCCTTCACGAACTGCACGTCGGCTTCCGTGACCTCTCTGCAGAGGTCGTCGGACTGGTACGCCTTGCCGTATTTGATGATGTTGGCGATGCGGTTGACGAGGACCGTGGTCTTCCCCGACCCGGCGCCGGCCAGGACCAGCAACGGTCCTTCGGTCGTCGTGACCGCCTCCAGCTGCATGTCGTTCATCCGGGAGAATTCCGTTTCGATGACCTTGCGCCGGAGTTCTAAAAACTGTTGTTCAAGCATTCTGTTTCCTCAACTCTTGTGTTGTTTGATGTAGTCTTCGAGAATGATGACCGCCGAGACGGCATCGATGACCGCTTTCCGGTCCTTCCCCCTCGTGTTCGTCACGTTGAGGGCGCGGTGCGCCTCCACGGTGGTGAGGCGTTCATCCATCATGTCGGTTTTGAGGCCGTATTCGGTTTCGAGAAGCTGCGCGAGCTCACGGCATTTCTCCGAGCGGTCGCCCTCGGTCCCGTCCATGTTGACAGGGTTGCCGATGACCACCAGTTCGGCCTTCTTCTCCTCCGCCAGCGCGGCGATCTGTTTTGCCACCTTCGGCATCCAGGTCTCCTTGATGACGGTGACCGGAGACGCCAGGAACTCCATGGCGTCACAGACCGCGATGCCGGTGCGGGCGTCGCCGTAGTCCACGGAAAGCATGATCATAAGGTTTTTCCTTTCTCAGAAAAAGGGACGGCGAACCGGCATTGCTGCCAGCGCGCCGCCCATTTCATTCAGTTGTTGCTCACTGGGTCGCGACCGCGGCCGTAGTCGACGCAATCGGAGGCTGCGTGACCGACGGGACCGAGACCGACGGGACGGAAGTGCCGCCGCCTGCAGCGGAGGTCGCCGAGGTGGAACCGCCTGCTGCCGTGGTGGAGTACCGGCGGGTGCTTCTGACTTCGCCGCTGGAGAGGCCGCCGCTGTGGCGTCCGGAGCAGGTCTCCGGCAGGTTGTCCTTGTCGTAGTAGCCGGTGGCCTTCGGACAGCTGGAGCCCGCGAGGAGACCGGAGCGCGTGCAGTAGCTGCGCTGGACGATCTGGTCGTCGAGTTCGAAGTTCTTCTTCGACAGACCGTTGTGGACACGGTTCATGACTGCGGACCAGATGTGAGCCGCCGGGTTATAGCCGCTCGAGAAGTTGGTCATCTCTTCCTGCTTGTCATAACCGTACCAGACAGCCGCCACGTAGTAAGGCGTGCCGCCGCAGGTCCATTTATCCTTGGTGTCGGATGTCGTACCGGTCTTCATATAGGAGGTGAAGCCGACGACACCGCAGCCCTTACCGGTACCTTCTGTGACGACGGTCTGCATGATCTTGTTCATGGAGCCGGCCGTACCGGGTTTGATAGCCTGAGTGGGTTTCTGTGTACCGTCGAGGAGGGTCTTTTCGCCCTTGTAGTCGGTGACGGTGGTGTAGCACTTCGGCGCGTAGTATTTACCGCCGTTGCCGAAGGTCGCGTAAGCCGCGCACATTTCGAGCGTCGTGACACCGTGGGTCATACCGCCGACGGCCATGGAGGACAGGTTGCTGTCCGTATACTTACCATCTTTGACCAGGGTGGTCATGTGGAAGTTCTTCATGAGGTAGTTGAGACAGGTGGTCGTGCCCATCTTGTTGGCCAGCTGCGCCGCACAGGTATTGAGGGACTGAGCGACTGCATACTGGACGGTAACGCGGTTGTTGGGGTTACCGTGGTCTCCGGCGAAGTTCTGCGGCCATTCCTTGCCGTTGATCTTCAGCGCGTAGTTCAGGACCGGAGTCGAGTACCAGATGAGGCCCTCTTCCATGGCCGGAGCATAGACGCTCAGCGGCTTGATGGAGGAACCCGGGGAACGGACGGAATCCGTTGCACGGTTCAGACCACGGTTGATGGTCTTCGGACCGGCGCCGCCGACCATGGCAACGACGTGACCCTGGTAGTCCATGATGGTGATGGCCGACTGGACCTTCTTCTTCGTATTGTTCTCGCCCGTTTCGGTCCGGCTCGGTTCCGAGGGGAAGGAACGGCGATTGACGTAGACATATTCCGCAGCCGCCTGGATGTTCGGGTTCTCGCAGGAGTAGATGCGGAGACCGCCGCTGTACACTCTTCTCGTCGCTTCAGACTTCGAGTAGTTGTACTTCTCCATCATGTCGGAGATGACGGTATCGATGACGTAGTCCACATAGTAGCTGTTGATCTCACTGTCTGTGGAGGTCTCGGCAGCGGACTTCTTCGGAACATAGTTCGCGGAGTTGGTGTAGACGATGTCCTCACCGAGAGCAGCCTCATACTGTTCTTTCGTGATGGCGTCTTCATCGAGCATGTAGTCAAGGCAGAGAGCACGTCTTTCCTTGTTGGCGTCCGGATAGAGCAGCGGGTTATATGCGGTCGGTGCCTTGGTGATACAGGCAAGGCAGGCATCTTCCGCAATGGTCAGCTCGTTGAGGTCCTTGCCGAAGTACTTCTCGGCAGCGGTCTCGACGCCGTAACAGCCGGAACCCAGAGGGATGGTGTTGAGGTACGCTTCGAGGATCTCTTCCTTACTGTAGTTGTTCTCGAGGTTCAGAGCGTACAGGATCTCCTTGAGTTTTCGGGCAATGGTGACCTGGTTCTCTTCCGTCAGGTTCTTGATGAGCTGCTGTGTCAGCGTGGAACCGCCCTGACGGCCGTGGTATTTGACGATAGCACCGATGGTACGGATCCAGTCGACGCCGTCGTGTTTGTAGAATCGTTTGTCCTCAAGACAGATGAACGCCTGCTGGAGCCCTTCCGGGATCTCGTCGAGTTCCGCCCAGATACGGTTCTGTTCCCCGTGAAGAGCGGCGATCTGCGTATACTTGCCCTGGGAATTCTTCGCATAGATGATACTGGTCTGTGCCTGCTCGGACTTGTAGTCGTCGAGGTTGATGGCGGCACTGCCATGTACGTATGCGATGACATAGACAAACATGAAGATCATCGTCAGCAGGATCCCGAGTAACAGGATCTTGACGATGGTGCCGAGGACCGAATGCTTCCCTTCCGGACGTTTCTTCTTGGGACGTCTGGCATTCGTCGTCTGCTTCCGCCGTCTCTGAGCGTTTGCCGAGGCGGACGCTGATCTTCGCTGTCCAGCTGCTGCTGCCATGAAGTTAACCCTCCTTCATTGCATAACATTTCAAAATAACTTCTCGAAATTATACCATATATTGTAGTAAAAGAAAAGGGCTTACGCTACAAACGCAAGCCCATTCTTTACTGTTTCTTTGTCAAATCTGACTTATTTCACCATGCTGGCGATCTCGGCAGCGAAGTTTTCTTCCTTCTTCTCGATGCCTTCGCCCTTGGCATAGCGGGTGAAGCCGGTGACCTTGATGTCGCCGCCGATCTTCTTCGCAACAGAAGCGACGTAAGCAGCAACGTCTTCGTGGTTCTCAGCCTTGACGAATTCCTGGTTCAGCAGGCAGTTCTCTTTGTAGTACTTGCCAAGCTTGCCCTTGACGATGTTGGCGAGGACCTGCTCCGGCTTGTTGGCCATCTTCGGGTCTTCCTTCATCTGAGCCTTCAGGATCTCGGTCTCATGGTCGAGGACTTCTGCCGGGACAGCAGCCGGGTCGAGGTAGGACGGGCTCATGGCAGCGATCTGCATGGCAACGTCTTTACCCATGACTTTGAAGTCTTCGGTAGCAGCGATCTCATCGGTGGTGTCGAAGTTGACGAGGACGCCAACCGCGCCGCCCATGTGGATGTAGGAGCTGCAGATGCCTTCAACGCGGACGAAACGACGGATCTTCATGTTCTCGCCGATGGCAAGGACAAGGTCCTGAACAGTCTCTTTGACGGTTCTGTCGGAACCGGCAAGCTTCATCTCTTCGAGAGCTTCGACATCGGCCGGGTTCTGCTCGGCGATGGTCTTGGCAACGTCAGCGACGAAGGACTGGAACTTTTCATTCTTGGCAACGAAGTCGGTCTCGGAGTTGACCTCGACGAGGACGGAGACTTTGGCAGCGTCGTCGGTGTAAGCATAAACAACACCGTCAGCGGCAGTTCTGCCGGACTTCTTGACAGAAGCGGCGAGTCCTCTTTCGCGGAGAACGTCGATGGCTTTTTCCATATCGCCGTCAGCTTCGACAAGTGCCTTCTTGCACTCCATCATGCCAACGCCGGTCTGTTCACGAAGGGCTTTTACGTCCTGTGCAGTAAAACTCATGGTGAGTATCTCCTTTCCTTATTCAGCAGCTTCCTCTGCGGGAGCTTCTTCGACATCGGTGTCCTGGACACCCTGACGGCCTTCGATGACCGCGTCAGCCATAGCGCCGGAGATGAGACGGACCGCACGGATGGCGTCGTCGTTGCCGGGGATGACGTAGTCGATCTCGTCGGGGTCGCAGTTGGTGTCGACAATGGCGATGATCGGGATACCGAGCTTATGAGCTTCCGCGACAGCGATGCGCTCTTTGCGCGGGTCGACGATGAACATAGCGTCCGGGATCTTCTTCATGCCGGTGATACCGCCGAGGAACTTCTCAAGCTTCTCGATCTCGAGGTCGAGCTTGGCAGCTTCCTTCTTGGTCAGAAGATCGAAGGTACCATCTTCTTTCATGGCCTTCAGCTGCTGAAGTCTCTTGATGCGGTTCTGGATGGTCTTGAAGTTGGTCAGCATACCGCCGAGCCAGCGGGCGTTGACGAAGGGCATACCGGCACGGGTAGCTTCTTCACGGATGGAGTCCTGAGCCTGCTTCTTGGTACCGACGAAAAGAAGGGTACCGTTATCGGCGGAAAGGTCGCGAACATAGTTGTAAGCGTCCTCCAGTTTGCGAACGGTCTTCTGCAGGTCGATGATGTAGATGCCGTTGCGCTCGGTGAAGATGTACGGAGCCATTTTCGGGTTCCATCTTCTGGTCTGATGTCCGAAATGGACACCGGCTTCGAGTAACTGTTTCATAGATACTACTGACATTGTTTTTTCCTCCTTGAGTTTGTAACCTCCGCGAGGCTCAAAAGACGCGTAACATAGCCCTTTTCGGTGGGCGATGCACCCTGGCGTCCAGCACCTCACGTGCGATTTGCCTTAATAATATATCATAAGAGCCTGACGGATTCAAGCTATTTCTTATTTTCTCTTACAGAATCGGGATCTTAATCTTGAGGTCGGAGAGCGGCCAGCTGGCGCAGGGATGGAACCAGCCCATCTCCTTGTCCATCAGGCGGCGTCCGTCGCCGATGGGAGACACAAAGATGTCGCCGGAAAGCAGATGGCTGCGGCAGAACCCGCACTCGCCGTTACGGCAGTGGGTGTCGACCTTGATGCCGGCCCGTTCGAGCGCGACGGCGACGGTCTCATTTGCAGCCGCCTCGATGACATCTTCCTGGATGCCGCGGACGACGGTGATCTTGTGGGTCTCCGTCTCTTTGCCCGCCGGATAGCCGGGAAGCTTCGTGACATCGGCCGGGTTATTGATGACGTCGCAGCGGAAGCGGCGGCGTTCGACGCCGAGTTCCTTCATCGCCTCTTTGCAGACCTTCCACATCGGGAACGGACCGCAGAACATGTAGGTGGCCTCTCTTCCCCGGTCATCGGGGCCCGGCGTGTACTTGGCGATGAGGTCCTTGTTCAGGAAGCCCTTCTCGCCGTCCCAGTCGGGGTCGTCGGACAGGATGTGGACCACATGGACCCGGTCGCATTCGGCGGCGATCTTGTCGAGTTCGTCTTTCAGGACGATATCGTCGTGCTTCATGGAGCCGTAGAGGATGGTCAGGTCGACCTTCTCGAGTTTGCCGTTTGCGACCTCCTTCGCCATCGAGTGGAACGGGGCGATGCCCGAACCGCCGGCGAGAGCGACGACGTGTTTCGAGTCTCTCAGGGGCTCATAGTAGAAGTTGCCGAAGGGCAGGTTGGCGTCCAGTACATCGCCCACCGAGACATGTTCGAAGAGGTAGTCCGGGACGAGGTACGGGCGGTTGCGGCGGACGGTGATCTCGAAGAAGCCGTTCTCCCCTCTGCCCTCATACGGTGCCGAGGAGATGGAGTACGGACGGGTGAGTTCACTGTTGCCGATCTTCAGGCGGAAGTTGACGTACTGACCGCTCTGGAAGGCCGGGATGTGGCCGTCTTCACTGGTGAAGCGGAAGGTCTTCGCGGTGGGAGACGCATCCGTGATGGAGACGACTTTGACCTTCATGGCCGCCGGGTGCAGGAGATCCGACAGTTCACGGATGGGGTCTCTGCGGTTCTTGTCGTCGATGAGAGTGGGAGCGTTTTCCCATTTGGTCTTACGGGCATCGACGATACGGTCGACTCCCTTGACGTCTTTCAGGAATCCCTTGACGTTGGTACCGAAGCTCATTTCGCCGCCCCCTTTCTGGCAAGATCGTCATGGATGGCTTTGGCCGCCGCCTGTCCGTTGGTGATGGCGGGACCCATGCCGTCGCCGGAGATGGCATGCGCGCCGGCGAAGGCGAGGCCTTCGATGAAGTCCTCGGCGCCGGGCATCTGCTTCCGGGCGACCGCGTGGTCATCCATGGAATGGGAATAGCCGTAAATGCTGCCCTTCCAGGCGCCCACATAGTGGGACACCGTGACGGGCGTCTCGACTTCGAGTTCGACGATGCGGTCCCGGAAGTCCACTTTCGTGACTTCGAGACATTTCTCGATCATCTCGTTCGCAAGGCGGCGCTTCAGGTCGAAGTACTCGTCTTCTGTGATGGACTCGAAGGCGTCGACCAGCTGCAGAGACGTGATGGACAGCTGAGTGTACCCTTTCGGGACGCAGTCCGGGTTCGCGTAGTTGAGACAGATGGTCGTGATGTAGTTGTAAGGCTCGGTCAGGTTGAGACCGTTCTGCCAGATGGCGTTCGTGTCGAGGGTGTCGCCCGAGAAGGTCGAATAGTTCGTGATGCCGTTCTCCTCCGGGGTCCCTTCGATGACCATGATGATGGAGACCGGGCAGACGGAGAGCCGGCGGGCGTTGATCATCTGGATGGCCTCCGGCGGGACTTCGGACGCGGGTTCGATCATCTGGGTGTAGACCTTGTTCGGGTATGCGGCGGACACGACGTAATCCGCGTGGATCACATCGCCACGGGCCGTGCGGACACCGGTGACCTTTCCGTCCTCGACGAGGATCTTTTCGACTTCCTGACGGAACTCGAACTGAGCGCCGTTCTCCTCGACCTTCTGCTGCATCTTCATGGACATCTCGTGGGAATACCCGCGGCAGACGTAGGAGCCGGTCAGGTAGTCCGCCATGAGGAAGGCGTAAATGGTGAAGGGCAGGTCGTCGAGGGGGTTGCCGACGTAGATCCAGTACGGCGTCATCAGCTCTTTGAGACGGCCGTCGATACCGCAGGCCGCCATGACCTCGGAGGCGCTGTAGCCCAGCGTCCGGACGAAGTCGGTGTGTTCCATCAGCATCTTGACCTTGCTCACCTCGTGGGTGGACAGGTAGTTCATGCTGTCATAGACCCGGCGCATCATCTTGATGAAATCCAGGACCTTGTCATAACAGCCGGGGACCGCAGCGTCGAAGTCCCGGGCCGCTCTCTCGTAACCGTCATGGACCGTCATGTCGATATCCTCTCCGGGCACGACGACACGGTAGCATTCCGGCACTTTCAGCCAGTCGATATCGACGCCCATCTCATCGAAGAACGCGCCGACTTTCAGCCGGTCCTTGTCATCTCCGATGGACATCATCTCATGCAGGGTGGCTTCGATCTCGAAACCGTCTCTGACGAAGTCTGTGGCAAGGCCGCCGGGCAGGTTGTGTTTCTCCAGAATGAGGATGTCTTTGATGCCCCATTTCTGCAGGCGCAACGCGCACGCCATACCGGCGAGGCCGCCACCCATGATGACCACCTGGTAATGGTCTTTGTAAAAACTCATGGTGCAGGTACCTCCCTATTGCATCGTTCACTGAGAATTCTGGTTAGACCAGTTCATACAGCTATCATTATATGCCTTTTGAAAAGAAAACAAAACCCCTGCTGCAAAAGAAAAGAGAGAGCGTTTCAGCTCTCTCCGAACCATTTGTCATATAGCGTTTCCTCGAGCCCGAACAGGTGGGCGATATACTGTCCGTCGAACACCTCGTCCGGCGTCCCGAGCCGGTCCAGTTTCCCGTCCCGGACGCAGGCCACCCGGTCAGACACCAGTCTCGCCAGTTCCGGTTCATGCAGGGTCAGGACCACGGTCTTCCCCTGCTCCTCGGACAGCTTTTTCAGCGCTTCCAGGAACTCCGCTTTCCAGCGGATGTCGAGGAAGGTCGTGGGCTCATCGAGGAGGATGATCTCCGGCTGCTGACACAGTGCCCGGGCAAGGACGACGCGCTGACGCTGGCCGTCGCTGACCGCCGTGAAGGGCCGGTCTTTGAATTCCGAGACATGGACCTGTTCCATGACGTCATCGACGATGCGTTCATCCTCCGCGGACAGTCGTCCGAACCGGCCGGTGTACGGGTAGCGCCCGACGGCGACCGCTTCCCGGCAGGTCATCTGCTCCGGACGCAGGGCATCGGAGAACACGACGGCCATTCGCTTTGCAAGGTCGAGGGGTCTCGTGACGTTCAGGTCTTCCCCGTCCAGCAGGACCGCGCCCGCGACCGGCGCCAGCTGTTTCGCCAGCGTCTTCAGGAGCGTCGTTTTGCCGGCCCCGTTGGGGCCGATGAGGGTCAGGACCTCGCCTTTATAGATTGGGAATTCGAAGGGGCCGGCAACGGCGTTCCCGTCATATCCGACCGAGAGGTCGACGGTCTTCAGGAGTTCCTTCATGCGCGTTCCCTCCCCTTCTGATTTTTGACCAGGATCCAGAGCACTACCGGCGCGCCGAACACAGCGGTCACCGTACTGATGCTGAGTTCCGTCGGCGCGAACATGGTCCGGGCCAGAAGGTCACAGAGCAGGCAGAACGAGGCGCCTCCGAGGAAGCATCCGGGGATGACCCGTCTCGGTTCCGATGAGTTCAGGAGCGACCGGACCAGATGCGGGACCGCGACGCCGACGAAGGAGACGGGTCCGGCAAAGGCCGTGACCGTGGCCGCCAGGATGCTGGACAGCAGGACGAGCAGCACACGGAACGCTTTGACGTTCACGCCGACGCTCGAGGCATAGGTCTCACCCATCCGGTAGGCGCTCATGGGCTTGGACAGCATCAGAACGCCGACGAAGGACAGCGCCGTGACGATTGTCATCACGAGCACGTCGGACATCCTGATCCCGGAGAAACTGCCGACGGACCAGGTGTGGAGACGGACGATCTCCTCATCCGCGGCAAACGTGATGATGAATTCGGTGATGGCGGAACACAGGTACCCGATCATGACACCGCCGATGATGAGGACGGACATCCGGTGGACGACCGTCGACAGCAGCAGGACCAGTCCCATACTGAGCATGGCGCCGACGAACGCGGCGGCCACCATGGCGGCGGAGCTCACCGGCAGGGCACGGCTCATGGCGATGACCATGGCCAGAGCGACGGTCAGTTTCGCGCCGGAGGACACACCGAGAATGAACGGGCCTGCGATGGGATTGTGGAAAAACGTCTGCAGCAGGTAGCCGGACAGAGCCAGCGCTCCGCCGAGGACGATGGCCGCCAGCGCCCGGGGCAGCCGCAGCTGCAGGACGACGTTGGACGCCGTCGCGTCAGTCGACGAGCCGAAGAGTGCGTGCCATACATCGCCAAAGGGTACCGACGTGCTGCCGACACAGAGGTTCAGGACCAGGAGGACGAGCAGCAGTACAGCCATCGCCGCAAAAGCAATGACATTCCGGGTCTTCACAGGCTCTGTCCCCCCTTTCGATCGTTTGAAAAACTGGTTTCTACTCTAACTTGAAAATGTAAGTGAAGTCTTCTCCGCCGGTGAGCATCGTGGAAAGGTCTTTCACGAAGGTGCCCTGTCCCATCGAATGCTGGTACAGGTCGGCGGTGGTACAGAAAACATTGCCGTCTTTCACGGCTTTGCAGTCGGCGAGGACCGGCGCGTCGTTCACGAGGTCGGCGATGGACGTGCGTTCGCCCTCGATGCTGCTGTTATAGATGAAATAGTCGGCGTCTTTCGCCGTCCCATAAAACTCTTCCATGGAGATGACCTGCGTCGAGCGGCTGCTGTCGTCCTCCGCCCCGAGGTCTTTGAACGCATATTCGCCGCCGGCCATACCGATCATCGTCGGGATGTAATCGGTGGCTCTTCGGACGACGACCGTTCCGTTCGCACGGACGCTGAAGAACGCCACACGGGGCAGTCCGGTCCCGCAGTGGGCCGGCAGGTCCAGGAACGCCTGTTCCTGCGCGCGGAAAGCTTTTTCCGCGGCTTTTTCCTTTCCGGCGAGGAGTCCGTAGACTTTGATCCATTCCATGCGTCCCTGGGGCGTCGACTCACTGCTCGAGTGGTCGATGAACACCGGGATCCCCAGCGCCTCGAGCTGCTGAATGACCTCCGGAGTGTGGTAGATCATCATGTTCTCGATGGCGAGGTCACAGTGGTTCGAGGTCAGGAGTTCATAATCCGGTGCGGAGTATTTTCCCGCATAACGGATGGAACCGTCGTGCATCGCCGATGCGGCCTCCGGGATCTTCCATCCTGCCTCTTTCAGGGACGAGAAACCGAGCCGGTCCAGCGCGTCGAACGACGCGAAATAGTCCATACAGGCGGTCCCGGCGAGGTATCCGTTTTCCACCGGAACCGGCAGGACAGATACATCCGTCGGCAGGTCGGTGGGCACCTTTGAGGCGGCGTCCGGCAGGAAATACTGTCTTCCGTCCACGACCGTGATGAGACATCCGCCCTCTTGATAAAAGTCCACCGCGAAGGTTTCCGCATACTTCAGTTTCATCGAGTGGTCGTAGGTCAGTGCCTTCGAGACCGCGCACCGGTCCACCGGCTCCTTCGCCAGGAGTTTCGCGCCGGAAGCCTCCTCTCCGCCGCAGCCGGAAAAGACCGACAGAAGGAGAACAAGGGATAAAAAGACCGGAAGGTACATCGCCCGAATCTGTTTCATGGCTGGCACCTCCCGGTTTTGTTTCAATGGTTTATTTCTTTTTCTTTTTGCCCCAGTCACTGACCCAGAACCAGTAGACCCCGAAGGCCGCGGCCAGAACGAACAGGAACGCGAGGATCATGTAGATCCACAGGCTCGAGCTGTACCGTTTGACGCTGTCCTTGTGGAAGGTCAGTTCATACTCGATCTCGTGCGGGGTGCTCATGGCGGTCGTGTCGGCGATGATCTTGAAAGGTTCGTCGAACTTCATGACCGGGATGAGGAACGAGGAGTTGGAGCCCTCTTCCACATTCTGCGGCGTCAGTTTCTCGCCGCCGACGATCATGTAATCGTAGTTCGGGCTGCTCCACTGGATGGTCGCGAAGGCCTTGCCGTCGATGACGGTCAGAGTCGTCGGAGAGGTGATGCTCGCCTTCCCTGTGCCGCCGGTCATGTCGACTTCGATGGAGTAGGAGCCGTTGTGCTGGTCGATGTCCGCCGCCAGCGCTTTCAGCTTGTCGTCCTGCTCTTTCTGCAGCGCGGCGACACGCTTTTCCTGCGCGGCTTTTTCCAGCGCTTCATAGTCCGGGAGTTCGACCTTCACAGCGCCCTTCGGCAGGCTCTGGGCCCGCACGAGGAGGTTGCGGTCGTACCACATCTGCTTTCTCTGGCTGAATGCGGCACAGGGGAACCCTTCATCGAGGTTCGCGACCGGAACGGTGAAGGAGTACTTGCCACCCTCTTCCGTGGGGGCGATGTACTTCGTCTCGTCATTGAGCGCGGCTGCCTCTTTGGCAGTGCCCGCGTACAGGTAAAGGTAAGAAGTGCTTCCGAGGGTCATGGTGACGTTCATCGCGTCATCGGTGACCTTCAGGACCGCTTTCTCGATCTTGAACATGGAGGAACTGGATTCCATTTCCACGTCATAGGTGCCGTTCTCGACGTCTTTCGGGGCGATGGGCGTCATGCCCTCTACCCCGACGGTCTCGACCGTCGTCATGTCCGATTTCGACGCGACCTGGTCGAACCCTTCGGCAAAGCTGAGGGTCAGCGAAGACACCGTGGCCACCGCGAAGCAAAGCGTCAGGATGGCGGCCAGCAGGGCTTTCATGCCGTGTCTGACTGTGTACTGTTTCATGGGGTGTTCCTCCGTAAGGTCAGTTTCTTATTTCATGGCGTCCGCGACATGCTGGACGTAGATCTGCTGGATGGCTTCGATCTCGCCAAGGCCCTTCAGGACCGGAGTGACCGTGAAGCCTTCGTTGGTCATGAGGCTCTTCCAGGAGTCGTCCTCGTCACCGGCCATGTCGTTGTTGGCGTGGTCACCGGCCACGACCATCAGAGGCTGCAGGACGATGGTGGAGAAGGAATTGTCCTCGGCATAGTTCATGACGTCCCAGACATCGGGTTCCGCCTCGACGGTGCCGATATAGTAGTTCTTGAAGCCCTTTTCGTGGAGCTTCGTGTTGAGCTTCTCATAGACCGCGTTGGAGTCCGCTTCTGTGCCGTGGCCCATGAAGGCGACGAGGGTCTTGCCGTCGTTGAAGGACTCGGTGTCCTTGGTGATGGCTTCGATGACCTTGTCGAAGTCCTGGTCGGACGTCAGGAGCGGCGCGCCCAGTTTGATGGCGTCGAACTGACCCTGATACTTGTCGAGTTCTTCCTTGAGGTCAGTGTATTCGTAACCGTTCATCAGGTGGGTCGGCTGGACGATGAGGGTCTTGATGCCGTCTGCCACAGCGCGGTCGAGGGCCTGCTGAACGTTGTCGATGGTCAGGTTGTCTCTCTCTTTGAGCTTGTCGATGATGATCTGGCTCGTGAACGCGCGACGGACGTCATACTGCGGGTATGCTTTCGCGATGGCATTTTCGACAGCGCCGATGGTCTTGTCGCGGCTGTCGTTGTAGCTCGTGCCGAAACTGACGACCAGGATGGCGGTCGACTTATCTTTCTGTACACCGGTATCCACGGGTTCGGACCCTCCCTCTTCTTTCTGACTGCAGCCGGTGGCGAACGCCATCAGCACAACGAGCGCCATCAGAAGGCCGATGAACTTTTTGAAGTTTGACATGTTTACTCATTTCCTTTCCAAAAATGCCAGAAAAAAAGACGGCAAATCGCCATCAGTCCCTCTGGAAACAAGGTTTCTGTCCTGTGGACCGCAGGCTCAGTCAACATCACTCCCCGGCAGGTCTCCTGACTTCGATCTTCGCCCGACTTCTCTTCCCGGTTTCCCAGTGATTCCTGAAGCGGGCTCCCTGACACAGTGACGGCATCGTTCCGGATTCGCACCGGATTCCCTTTTCACCCACCCATTACAGGCGGACACCGCGGAGCTACAAACGTTGTATTCGATTACAACCAATTATAACAAAAGAACGCCCAAAGGTAAACCGATGGGCGCTCTAAGCGTTTGTTATTTATTCGACACCGTTCCAGCAGTAGGTGCAGAGTTTTTCGGGGTCGATGCCGACGGAGTCGATCATGTCGTCGAGACGGTTGTACGCGAGGGAGTCGAAGTTCAGCTGTTCGCGGATCATGTCGAGCATGTTCGCGTACTCTGCCGTATTCGGATCTGCATACTTGTCGAGGACCGCGCGGTCGACGTTCTCGCCTTCCACCTTGCGGACCATCCGGCGGGCGATGAGCTCGAGTTCGGAGGTCGAACGGGAAAAGTTCAGGTACTTGCAGCCGAACATGATGGGCGGGCAGGCCGAACGGACATGGACCTGGGCGGCACCGCTCTCCTTCAGGAACTCGGTCTTGTTGTGCAGCTGGGTCCCGCGGACGATGGAGTCGTCGATGAGGATGAGGCGCTGGTTCTCGATGAGTTCCGTGATGGGAATGAGCTTCATGCGGGCGATCATATCGCGCTTCGACTGGATGGTCGGCATGAAGGAACGGGGCCAGGTCGGAGTATATTTGATGAAGGGGCGTTTGAAGGGGATGCCGGATTCGTTGGCGTAACCGACCGCGTGGGGCGTGCCGGAGTCCGGGACACCGGCGACCATGTCGGCGTCATCCGGGGTCAGGCCGTCGCGGCGGGCCATGTGCTCACCGCACTGGTAGCGCATGGTCTCGACAGAGACGCCTTCGTATTCGGAGGTCGGGTAACCGTAGTAGACCCACAGGAACGTGCAGATCTTCATTTTGTTGCCGGGTTTCACCAGTACGGTGACGCCGTCCGGGGTCAGGACGTCGATCTCCCCGGGTCCTACGGTCCGGTAATCTTTATAACCGAGGTTGAGGAAAGCGAAGGATTCGGAGGTGGCGATGTACCCATCCTCTTTCTTACCGATAAAGATGGGCGTTCTTCCCCACTTGTCACGGGCAACGTAGATGCCCTTCGGGGTCATGACCATCAGGGACAGGGAGCCATCGATGCGTTCCTGCGCGTAGCGGATGCCGTCGATGAGGTTGTCCTGCTGGTTGATGAGGGCCGCGACCAGTTCGGTGGCATTGATCATGCCGCCGCTCATCTCCATGAAGTGGGCGCTGCTGTTCTTCACGATCTCTTCGGTCAGCTCGTCCGAGTTGTTGATCTTACCGACCGTCGTGATGGCATAGGGCCCGTGGTGCGAGCGGACCAGCAGCGGCTGGGGCTCGTAGTCGGAGATGACGCCGATGCCGAGGTTGCCCCGCATCGAGTTGACATCTTTCTCGAATTTCGTACGGAACGGCGAGTTCTCGATGTTGTGGATGGCGCGGTCAAAGCCCTTCTCGCCATACACGATCATACCGGCACGTCTCGTACCCAGATGAGAATGGTAGTCTGTTCCGAAGAACAGGTCAAATACACAGTCTGTTTTCGTGGCAACGCCACAGAATCCTCCCATTAGTGATCAACCCCTTTATTCTTGACAAACGCTAGTTGAAACAAAAAAACCGGCAAAACATGCAGTCAGTCCTACAGAAGAACTGCGCGACGTCATTGCCGGATGTAGAGATTATATATACAAAGAGGCAAAAAGTCAATGTGCATCTTTATCTTTTTCTGAAAAGCAATATAATAGAACAAAGACAAATCAGACAGGAGCAACCATCATGTCCAACCAACTGAAAGAACGAAACGAGATCGAAGAGCAGTACCGCTGGGACCTCTCGACTCTTTATGCCTCCGATGAGGCTTTTGAAGAAGACTTCGCGAAGCTGGAGACGTGTATCGCCAAAGTGGCTGCCTTTCAGGGCAGGCTCACCGACGCCGCCGCGGTCCGGGCCTGTTTCGAAGCCGACACGGAGCTCGACCTGCTCCTCTCGGACCTCTTCTGCTACGCGAACCTGCGCCGCTCCGAAGACACCCGCGCGGAGGACGCCCAGGCGCTCTACATGCGCATCTACGGCAAGTATGTCGAGGCGATGACGCAGACGTCCTTCGTCCGGCCGGAGCTCCTCTCCCTTCCCGAAGAGACCCTGCAGGCCATTCGCGACGATGAGCAGATGGCAGACTACGCCTACACGATGGAACGCCTTCTGCGCTCCAAGCCCCACACCCTGACCGCGGACCAGGAACAGCTCCTCGCGAGCTTCGGCGAAGTGTTCGCGGCGCCCTCCGAGATCGCCGACAACCTGATGGATGCCGACATGCTCTTTGAGAGCGTCCAGGACAAGGACGGCGAAGTGCGGGAAGTCTCGACCTCCAGTTACATCGACCTGCAGATGTCCGACGACCGGGTCCTTCGCGAGAACTCGTTCCGCAGTTTCTACAAGAGCTGGCAGCAGCACATCAACACGTTCGCGGCGAGCTATGGCGGGACCGTCAAAGGCCATGTGGCAGAGGCGGCGGCCCGTCATTACGAGTCCTCCCGCGCCATGAGCATGTCCCACGAGAACGTGCCAACCTCGGTCTATGACAGCCTCATCGAAGCCGTCCGGGACAACCTGCCCACCATGTACCGCTACGTGGACTTCCGCAAAAAGATGCTGGGCCTCGACGAACTGCACTACTATGACGTCTATGCCCCGCTGGTCGCCGACCTCGACGACAAATACACCTACGAAGAGGCTCAGGAGGTCATCCTGAAAGCCATCGAGCCCCTCGGCAAAGAGTATGGCGATGTAGTCCGAGGCGCGTTTAAAGACCGCTGGATCGACGTCTTCCCGAACAAGGGCAAGAGCTCCGGCGCATTCTCCTCCGGCACCTATCATTCGAATCCGTACATCCTCTGCAACTTCACGGGGAGCCTCAACGAAGTGTCCACCATCATCCATGAGATGGGCCACTCGATGCACAGCTGGAACTCCAACCACAACCAGCCGCCGCAGTATGCGGACTACACCATCTTCGTCGCCGAAGTGGCGTCCACCGTCAACGAGAATCTGCTCATCAACTACCTGCTCGAGCACACCGACGAAACGAAGGCCCGCATGGCGCTCCTGAACCAGTACCTTGAGAACTTCAAGGGCACAGTCTACCGCCAGACCATGTTCGCGGAATTCGAGAAAGCCGCCCACGCCATGGCGGAACACGGCGAGCCGCTGACGCCCGCCGCGCTGAACGCCCTCTACGGCGGACTGGTCGAAGACTACTTCGGGCCGGAGCTCAAGATGGATGACGAAGTCTCTTACGAATGGGCCCGCATCCCCCACTTCTACCGTCCCTTCTACGTCTACAAATATGCCACCAGCTACTCCGCCGCCGTCGCCCTCTCCGAGGCCATCCTGAAGGAGGCCCGCGAAGTCGGCACCGAGGCTGCGCTGGCAGACCCCGACTCCGCCGTCCGGAAGTACCTGAAGTTCCTGACCCTCGGTGGCAGCATGGACCCCCTCGACGAACTCAAGGTCGCGGGCGTCGACCTCAGCACACCCGCGCCGGTCAAAGCCGCACTGCAGAAGTTCAACGAAGTCCTCACCGAAGCCGAGCAGCTCTCGGAGAAGTTATGATATGGTTTGGCATTTTTTCTGGAAAAGCTTTGCCTTGCGGCGAAGGTCGCGTTGCGGAGGCTGTACGGGGGAATCAATAACGCCTTTGGCGTACCCCGCAAAGCTCAATTCTTGCTGCGGCAAACTTTTCCTACGAAAAAATGCGTAATTATAACAAAAGACCACTCTTTTCGAGTGGTCTTTCTTTATTGCAGATTCAATTCACGAGGGTCTTGCCATCGGTGCCGATGACGATGGTGCCGAGTTCGTCGGTGCGGTAGACGCGGGCGTTGACGTCCTTGAAGTTCGTCAGCGTCGACTCGTGCGGGTGGCCGAACTCGTTGTCCTTCGCGCAGCTGATGATGCCGTACTTCGGCTTGACCATGGCGAGGAACCGGCGGGAGCTCGACGTGTGCGAGCCGTGGTGGCCGGCGACATAGATGGTGGACTGTGCCGAGATGCCGGAGGCCTTTCCTTCGTCGGAGTTCAGCCAGTCGATGACGTCCATCTCTTCGTGGTATTCGCCGTCGCCTGTGAGGAGGACCGATACATCGCCATAGGAGATCTTGATGAAGATTGAGCGGTCGTTGAGGTCATCCTGATACTGGTTTTCCTTGCCGCCGATGGGTCCGAGGACTTCGACCGTGACCTTCTTGTCGGTCTTCTTCGCATCGAAGGTCAGGCGCATGCCGGGTTTGGCGGTGACGATCTTCGCGCCGGCGTTGCGGATGGACCCGAGGACGACGCGGTAGAGCGCTTCATCTTCTCCGAGGCGGTCCTGGTCGACGATCGGCAGCATGACGTTTCTGATGCTGAGGTTCGTCTTCGAGAGTTCCGGGAAACTGCCGACGTGGTCGGAGTGCGGATGGGTCAGGACCACATAGTCGAGCCTCCGGGTGCCAAGGCGTTTCAGTTCTTCCTGGATGATGCCGTCATTCCCCTGCTCCCCGGTGTCCACGAGCATCGTGAAGTTCGGGTCCTTGCAGTGGATGAGCGTCGCGGAGCCCTGACCGACATCGAGGAAACTCATGGTGAAGGGCTGTTCGTAGACTTCGCCCTTCTCGATCTCCTCCGCCATTCCGAAGAACTCATAGACGTCGTTCCAGTCCGGGAGGTTCTCATCGATCTTCTGCCCGAAGGTGAAGAGCGCAGAAAGGCCCAGCATGACAATTGCCACAAACGCGGCAAGCGATTTCCGAAGCATCGGCCTCTCTCCTCTCAAAAACAAAAATGACGCGGGATGTCTCCCACGTCATTTTATCATTTTTTTCTTAATCTTCCAAACCGAGTTCAATGGCGGCAGCCGTACCGTCATCCGCGTCGCCGGACATGGCGTTGCGTTCGAGCCACTGCTGTTTGGTGATGAGGACCGCACGGGGCTTGGAGCCCTGGTACTCACCGATGATGCCGTGTTCTTCCAGTTCATCGATGATGCGGCCGGCGCGGGCATAGCCGACGCCCAGTTTCCGCTGGAGCATGGACGTGGAGGCCTGACCGGCTTCGAGGACCACCTGGATGGCCTGTTCGAAGAGGTCGTCGGAGCTGTCTCCGCCGCCGGTGGGAGCGTTGACTCCGCCGCCCTTCTGATTGGCGTTCTCGGCGGCAGCCGCAGCGGCTTCGATGTCCTTGATGATGGATTCATCGTACTCGGACTCTTCCTGGTTCTTGATGAACGTGACGACGTTCTCGATCTCCTTGTCGCTGGAGAAGCAGCCCTGGATACGGGTGGGCTTCGAGACACCGACGGGGTTGAAGAGCAGGTCGCCGTTACCGAGGAGTTTCTCGGCGCCGGTCATGTCGAGGATGGTCCTGGAGTCGACCGCGGAGGCGACGTACAGGGACAGACGGCTCGGGATGTTGGCCTTGATGAGACCGGTGATGACGTCGACCGACGGACGCTGTGTGGCGATGACCATATGCATACCGGCGGCACGGGCCATCTGAGCAAGACGGCAGATGGAGTCTTCGACTTCCTTCGGAGTCGCCATCATGAGGTCGGCGAGCTCATCGATGAAGATGACGATCTGCGACATGACCTCCATATCGGGGTCGCCGGCAGCCATCTGGTTGTAGCCCTTGATGTCTCTGACACCGGTGTCGGAGAACTTCTGATAGCGGTTCAGCATCTCACGGACGGCCCACTGCAGGGAGCCTGCCGCCTTGGCCGGTTCGGTGACGACCGGGACCAGCAGGTGCGGGATGCCGTTGTACTTCGAGAACTCGACCTTCTTCGGGTCGATCATGACGAGTTTGACCTCTTCCGGCGTCGCGTTATAGAGGATGCTCAGGATCATCGCGTTGACGCAGACGGACTTACCGGAACCGGTGGTACCGGCGATGAGCAGATGGGGCATCTTGGCGATGTCCATCGTGCAGATCTTACCGGAGATGTCCTTGCCGAGAGCAACGCTGAGTTTGCTCTTCTGAGCGCCCTTCTTGTATTCGGGCGATTCGAGCACTTCTCTCAGAGTGACCGCGTCACGGTCCTTGTTCGGGACCTCGATGCCAACGGCCGTCTTGCCGGGAATGGGAGCGATACGGACACCGGATGCCGCGAGGTTCAGCGCGATGTCATCGGCAAGGCCGGTGATCTTCGACAGTTTGACGCCGGCGGCCGGAGCCAGTTCATACCGGGTGACCGAGGGGCCGCGGGCAATGTCGACGAGAGTCGTTCTGACACCGAAGCTCTGGAGGACTTCGATGAGTTTTTCCGCGTTGTCTCTGAGTTCGGCTTCCGAGCCGCCACCGAGGCTGAGCTTCGGCGGGTTCAGGCAGTCGAGCGGAGGCAGCTGGTATTTCTTCTTGGGCTTGTCGGCATCGCCGGCAGCCTTTTCCATTTCGGCCATCTGGTCTCTGGCGGCCTCGACATCGAATTTCTCTTCGACGATGGGCTCGGACTTCGGACGGGCCTGTTTCGGTTTATTGTTCGCGGCCTTCTTGATGATCTCATCGAGAGACTCACCGGTCGCGACACCGTTGTCATCATAGGCAGGCGCAGCATCTCTGGCAGCTTTCGCGGCTGCGGCTGCAGCGGCAGCGCTGACAGCGGTCCCGGCCATCTCTTCCTCCAGGGGAGCTTTTCTGCGTCCGCGCCCCTTCTGGAAGGACATCTCTTCTTCGACCGGTTCGGCTTCTTCCGTCGCTTTCGTGCGTCTGCGACGTTTCGGGGACGGACCGAGGTCGACGTCCGGGTTGAAGCTCTCCCGTCTCGCCTGCTTTTCCGCCTGCTCTTCCGCGCGGATGGCACGGCGCTCTTCGCGGGCCGCCTGGATCTCTTCGAAGCTTTCCTTCGTCGCGGTCCGGGCTTTCTCGGCGGGGTCGGCGATGTAATGGTACAGCCGGACCAGAGTGGTGCCCGACAGCAGCATCAGCGTGACGAACGCGAGCAGGATCAGGGTCAGGCCGGCCGGCAGTTTGTTGATGAACAGCATCAGGAGCGGAGCGCCCAGGATGGCACCGATGGCACCGCCGCTGAGTCCGTCCTGTCCCAGTTTGTAGGCACCGGCCACACCGCTTCCAAAGGAGCTCGGGGCGCCGTCACCGGCAAACACGTAGATCGCCGCGCAGAGGAACCAGATGAACAGCATGGACAGCACGATCTTCGGCTGAAGGTTCTCCGTGTCCCGGTCCATCGAAATGAGGATCGCGACCGCGATCAGCAGGAACGGGATGACATAGGCCATGACTCCGAACAGACCGAAGAAGACCTGCTGCAGAACGAGCCAGAACCCGCCTCCGTTGATGAACGCGAGGAATGCGAGGAACAGCGCGACCGCAAACAGGATGATGGCCCCCATCTGCTTGTTGTTCGACGCTTTCTGGGCGCCTTTCGCAGTCCGGGAGTTACGCTGTGCGGCCTTTTTGGCAGTACCGGAACGGGACCCACTGCTCTTTGCAGTGGATCTCGTATTGGTCGTTTTTCGATTGGAACTTCCCTTTTTCTGGGATGTCGCCATTTGATTCACCTCGTAGAATTACAGGATGCCCAGTTTCTCCAGAGTCGCCACGGTGATGACCACAGCGGACAGGATCAGGCAGTAGTAGCCGAAGAACTGGAATTTATTCTTGTTGACGAGCCACTCGAGCAGTTTGATGGCTGCGACACCGACCACGGCAGCAACGACGATGCCCACCAGGATGGGGCCGATATTGAGGGCCAGAGCGCCGCCTTCGAGGGCGTCTTTGATCTCAAGGACAGCAGCTGCGAGGACAGCCGGAGTACCGAGGACGAAGGAGTATTCGACCATGTAGTCTTTGTCGACTCCGAGGAGCATACCGGTGGAGATGGTGGAACCGGACCGGGAGATGCCGGGGAACGCGGCAGCGGCGAGCTGCGCGACACCGACCCACCAGGCGTCTTTTCCTTCGACCACCGGACGGATGTTCTTCTTCGTGCGTGCCGCACGGGAACCGGTCAGGAGCAGGATGGCTGTCACAAGGAAGCAGAATCCTTCGACCAGGATGTCCGTGTCGTTCGCGAGACCTTCGACGAGGTCTTTGAGGTTCTGTCCTCCCCCGACGGGGATGAACAGGAACAGAAGCGGGATGAAGGAAATGAACATCATGTAGAGCATGTGACGGTCATCCGAGACATGCTTCGTGTCGAGTTTGCGGGTGAAGAACTCCCCGATCGTTTTCCCGATCTCTTTGAGGAGTTTCCAGAAAGTCTTGTAGTAGACCGCGATGACAGCGACCAGTGTGCCGATGTGCAGGAAGACCGTCAGCTGCAGGGAACCGTCTCCGGAGAGTCCCATGAAGTGCTGGAACACGGAGAGATGACCGGAGCTGGAGACCGGCAGGAATTCGGTGGCACCCTGAACGATGCCGAGGATGATCGCTTTGAGATATTCCATCATAGTAGAGTGGGCTCCTTTTAATTATAAACAATATTCGGCTCATTATATCAAAATGTAGCCCCTACTTCAAGCCAAACCACAATTTGTGCGCCTTAGACTTCCGTTTTAAGGCTCTTTTTAGATTTCAATTGACAGAGTCTTAACAGATTACTATAATATGATTGTTAAAATTTTAAACAAGTCGAAAGGATACCGATTCCAATGGGAAAATACGACTCCTATGTGGAGCAGTGCACTGCCCACTTCAAGGCGCTCCTCGAAGAACAGCTCGAGCGCGAAGATCGAATGGAAGCAGACGATGAGAAGAAAGACTTCGCGAACCTCGACCACATCGTCATCGGCTTTTGCGGCGGCGACGGCATCGGCCCGGTCATCACGGCTGAGTCCAGACGTCTCGTCGAGTTCCTTCTGAAGGACGACATCGCTTCCGGCAAAGTCGAACTGAAAGATATCGACGGCCTCACCATCGAGAACCGTCTCGCGGTCGGAAAGGCCATCCCCGACGACGTCCTCGCGGAACTCAAGACCTGCGACGTCATCATGAAGGGCCCGACCACCACCCCCACCGGCGGCACCATGGAGAGCGCGAACGTCGCCATGCGTCGTGAGCTCGACCTCTATGCCAACGTCCGCCCCACCAAAGTTCCCGCGGAGAACATCGACTGGATCTTCTTCCGTGAGAACACCGAAGGCGAATACGTCCTCGGCTCCAAAGGCGTGGAAGTCCCCGACAAACTCGCCTTCGACTTCAAAGTCACCACCAAAGCCGGCACCGAGCGCATCTGCCGTGCCGCTTTCGAATATGCCAAGAACAACGGCAAGGACTATGTGGCCATCGTCACGAAGGCCAACATCATGAAGAAGACCGACGGCAACTTCACGAAGATCGCTCACGAAGTCGCCAAAGACTATCCGGACATCAGGGCGGAAGACTGGTTCATCGACATCATGACGGCGAACCTCGTCAACCCGGCCAGACGCTCCCAGTTCCAGGTCTTCGTCATGCCGAACCTTTACGGTGATATCATCACCGACGAAGCAGCCCAGATCCAGGGCGGTGTCGGCACTGCCGGTTCCGGCAACCTCGGCGACAAGTACTGCATGTTCGAAGCCATCCACGGCTCCGCTCCCCGTATGATCGAGGAAGGCCGCGGCAAGTACGCGAACCCCTGCAGCATGTTCAAGGCTTCCGAAATGATGCTCCGCCACATCGGCTACATCGAAGAAGCCGACAAGCTTTCCAAAGCCCTCGAGATCTGCAACGATACCGAGCGCAAATATGTCATCACCGGCCGTGACGGTGGTGCCACCTGCGAAGAGTTCGGCAACTATGTCATGGAGACCGTCTCTTCCCTCTAATCCCCTGTAACTAATTGGCGCAACTCTATTTTTTCAAAAAGGAGAACTATGTTATGGGATCCAAGTATGTATCCAGTTCCGTCATCAAACGCCTGCCCCGCTATTACCGCTTCCTCGGCTACCTCATGGAGGACGGCATGGTCCGCATCTCCTCGAGAGAGCTTGCGGAGCGCATGGGCCTTTCCGCTTCGCAGATCCGTCAGGACCTCAACAACTTCGGCGGCTTCGGTCAGCAGGGATACGGCTACAACATCGAGAGCCTCTACAAAGAGATCGGCAAGATCCTCGGCGTGGACAGCGGGTTCAAGACCATCCTCGTCGGCGCGGGCAACCTTGGTCACACCATCGCCCTGCAGATCGAGTATGAGAAGCGCGGCTTCGACCTCATCGGCATCTTCGACAAGAAGGAGAGCCTGTCCGGTCAGATGATCAACGGCATCCCGATCCGCTCAAGCAACGACATCGAGGACTTCTGCAAGGACAACGGCGTCAAAGTCGCCATCCTCTGCGTCCCCTACGATGCCGCCAAAGAACTCGTCCCGTCCCTCATCAGCAGCGGTGTGGTCGGATTCTGGAACTTCTCTCACTACAACATCAACGAAGACTTCCCGACTGTCTCGGTCGAGAACGTCCACCTCAACGACAGCCTGATGACCCTGTGCTATCAGGTCCTGCACGAAAATAACTGACCGGAAGGGTGTCACAAATGAAACAGATCTTAGATTACATGCCTCTCGACATCGTCCCCCATCCGGACGGATTCGTCATCATCGAGCCGGACAAGAAGGACCAGGATGGCCGCCTTCGCATCTCGTTCTGGTTCTACAACCTGAAGACGATGGTCGTACAGAAAGTCAAAAAGAACTTCTACACCGAATGCAAGTTCGGTCCTGCCCACGAGAACATCACGAGACAGATCAACGACTACATCTCCTGCGCGGTCTGTGAATCGCCGAGAGATTACATCAACGTCGTGTTCCCCACCGGCGAGATCGGCATCTTCGACATCAGCGGTACCCTCATCTGGACGGGCGACCTGCTGTACCACGACTGTGCCCTTCGCAGCTGTGCACCGGACGGCAAGAACATCTGGTGTGCGGTCCCGGACCAGAACGCCATCGTCCGTTACTCCACCAAGCTGGAGCGCGTAGACTTCCGCATCGGCGGTGTCGACACGCTGGCATTCGGCCGTCCCATGTCGGTCTCCCGCTACGGCGACGATCTCTTCGTCTGCTGCAAGACGTCCAACAACATCAAGAAGATCTCCCTCAAGAACTATGTCTCCGAAGACTACAAGAAGTTCGAGGAAGGCGTCCTTCGCTATCTTCGCGTCGGCGACAGCGAGATCGTCGTGCTGAACTCCGGCATCTACCTGCTGGACGACTAAAGGAGAACCATATGTTTTCAATGGATCGGGCATCCCAGTGGGATGCCCTTCTCTTAGACCCGGAAGTCCCCGCCATTTTAGAGGCGATCTACAAAGCCATCGACCCGGCGGTCACCGGAAAAGAGTATTACCCCGCCCCGGAAAACGTCCTGCGCTTCCTTCGCATGGAAGCCCCGGTGAAGTACTGCATCGTCGGCATGGACCCCTATCCCTCCTTCAACGAGCGGGACGGCATCCCCATCGCCACCGGACGCAGCTTCGAAGTCTCGGAGCTCTACGGCCAGGACTGGGACTACAAGATCAAACAGGCATCCCTTCGGAACATGCTGAAGGCGATCTACTACAATGAGACCGGCACGAACCCGCAGCTGTCGGTCATCCGTGACGAGATCACTTACGGGAAGTTCGACATCCTCCCGCCCACCGACTGGTTCGACGCGATGGAGGCCCAGGGCGTCCTGTTCCTGAACTCCACACTGACCGTCGAGGCCGGGAAACCCGGCTCACACCAGAAGCTCTGGGAGCCCTTCCGGGCGAAACTCATCCCGTACCTCGAGCAGATGGGCTGCGTCTTCATGCTCTGGGGCAACAATGCCCAGACCGAGGTCCCGGCCTACCTGAGCGACGCGGCGAAGACCGCCCAGGTCCTGACCGCGCCCCACCCCCGTATGGCCGAGTTCGTGACCGGCAACACCTTCCGGGAAGCACCAGACATCAACTGGACAGGAAGAGAGTAAAAAGTAAAGCCTCCGGCATTTGCCGGAGGCTTTTTTGTGTTCGGATCAGATGAGGAACTGTGCAAGGAGGCGGACTTCCTTGATGGCTTTCCATCTGTCTTTGAGGTCGAGTTGCGGAAGCGGGGCTTCGATGCAGTCGACATCGAGGTTCTGGGCTTCCAGTTCCGGAATGGTGTAAGGTCCATCGCGGAAGGCATCGTAGGTCATGTCAGTGGGCTGGCCGAGGGCGGCGAAACCGACTTTGATGAGATACTTGCGGATGGCGCCGATGCCGATCCAGGGAAGCCAGACGAGGTCGGCCTGACCCGGGAGGGTGGGCATCATGGAAAGGGCCATACGGACCGCGAGGTTGTTGACTTCGCCCCAGCCGCGAATGAAGAAAAACGGATGGGAAGCGGCTTCCTTCGCCGGAGCGGAGTTCTCGCCGACGACGACCGTCAAACCGGGCAGTGCCTTGAGTTCTTCGAGGCTGTAGGCATGTCCGTCATCGGAGAGCCAGTACTTCTTGCCTTCGAACTCGGCGCCTTCACCGACGATGACGTTCAGGTGACGCTTCTTGGTCAGCGGATAGGTGTAGGAAGCATAGAAGACTTCGAAGCAGGTACCGAGCGAGGACGGTGTGCCGCCGCGGTCATACTGTTCCATTGCATAGACATCTTCAAAGGGGATGTCATCAAGCTTGGTCAGCGGTTTGACATGGGGGTTCGTGTAACCGACGAACTCTCTGACGCCGGGCCAGTGTTTCTTGAAGCGTTCCGACAGCAGGGTCGGCTCTGCCCGACGGAAGGGAACGACACGTTTTTCGCCGATGATCTCGACGTTCGGATCGCCAAAGCCCTTCTTGTCAGCGGACTTCAGAAGGCCGCTCTCGGCCGGGTCGAAGCCCATGAGCTCGGTGGTGACGCGGTCGACTTCGACGGCGTTGGTACCACAGATGATACGGTCGAAGAGGACCGGATCGTTCGGGCCGGGGGTGTTGCCTTCGCCGCCGATGATGCCGTCGATGACGGTGAGGTCGGGTTTGAACGCATACATGATGTCGGTCAGCTTGGTGTCGATCTCATAGGTATGGTTTCTCGCGCGCATGTTGACGGAGTAGGTACCCATGGAGTTCTTGAAGCCGAGGGTGACACCGGTGTAGATGTTACATTTGGTCTTCGGATGAGAGACATAGAGACGCTCGCCGCGGATGACTTCGCCGACGATGTCCGGGAAATAGACTTCCCGGCCGACTTCCGCCTTCGGGCAGAAGAAGCGCTGGGTCGGTCTCTCTTCAAACGCGAGGAACCGGGCGTTGTACTTTTTGGCGATCTTGAGATAGCCGGCCATCTTGGCATAGGTCCAGGTCACGAGACCGGAGCCTTCGCCGATGACGATGTCGGAGCAGAGTTCGGACAGGACTTCCATGGTCGCGTCGAAGACACGGGGGTCCGTCGTCTGCGGAATGTCATAGTCATACCGGTAAGAGGTCTTCGGGGTGACGAAAACCAGGTTCGGCTTGATGAGGATCTTCTGACCCTTGAATTTTTCTTTCCAGCCGGTCGCTGCATCCAGTTTGTCGAGGGCACTGCGGACGGTCGCCTTGATGGCTTTGACGTCAGCACGCTGCTCATAGCTCTCTCTGCCGTAGTCATAGGGCAGCATGACATAGTTATGAGTATAGTTCAGTTTCGGCGCCTCTTCGATGACGACCGCGTTGTGTTCATATTTGACTCCCATTACAGTTCCCCCTTAGTCATGACGGATGACGATGTCGTCTTCGCGACGGATGAAATCGTCATCGGTGAAGGTCTCTTTCTTCATCTGTCTCTTCAGCGGCAGCCACCACAGAAAGCCGAAGCAAAGGCAGCTGGCGATGGAGACGGAGTCTTTCTCGCCAAACTCTCTGCCGGTCTTCAGGCCGACGGTGAGGAGCTCCCAGAGGTGGAGAAGGAACAGGAAGAGTGCGCACCACGGGAATTTCTTCCAGATCATGAGGATGGTGCTGAGGGCCCAGAGGGCGATGCACGCAAGATAAGTCAGTACTGCGATCATTGTAGTTTCTCCTTTCTTACTTCTCGATACCGTTCTCGGTTCTCCAGCGCAGCGGGACCCACCAGGTGAAACCGAAGGTCATGCACATGCACAGAGAATAGAGGAACTTCTCCCCTGCTTCTTTGCCGACTTTCAGACCGATGGTGACGGTCTCAAAGGCATGCAGAGCAAGGATGCCGAGGACGATCCACGGGAATCCGAAGGGCGATGCAATGGCACCGAGCGCCCAGAGGACGATGACGAGGAAATAGTCCAGCTTTTCGATTTTGGTCAGGAAGGAGAACACAAAATCTCTTAACTTTTTCATAGAATACCACCTTCTGCTTTTGTTTTTCATTCATGATGACACGCACTCCTATACGTGTACAATTAACATAAACATTATAGATGATTTGCCTAAAACCATCAACTGTTTCCGGAGACTTTTTAGGAAGAATCTATCGTCTTCTTTCTAACAATAAGGTTCAAAGATTATTTACTAAAAAAACTCCTCAGACGATCATCTGAGGAGTTCTCGTTATTTCAGGATGTTGGAGAGCGGGACGCCGCTATCTTCAGCGAGTTTCTTTGCGCTCTCGTATTCGATGGTGGTCTTGTCGATGTCTTCGTACGTCAGGTGTTTCGCATCGACCGGTCCGTACGGTGTGTCCACCGTGACGGCTTCCCGGTCCATGATGACCCGTTCCTGCAGAGACACCCGCATGCCGATGGCGCTGGTCTCCCGGAAGATGACCTTGATGCAGGCATCTTTGACCTCTTCCTTGCACATGACGGACAGCGCGTAGGCCGGTCTCCCCTTCTTCATGAAGATGGGCGTGTACCAGACATCTTTCGCGCCCGCCTCGAAGAGCTTCTCCATGCAGTACGCGAGGGTCTCTCCGGTGCAGTCGTCGAGGTTCGTCTCGAGTTTGAAGATCTCGTCTCTCATGACTGTTTCCCCTTTACTGTCTGGCGATTGATCTTGGCCGCCATGAACCCGGCGCCAAATCCGTTATCGATGTTCACGACCGCTGTCCCGGCCGCGCAGGAGTTCAGCATGGCGAGGAGCGCGGACAGGCCGCCGAAATTGGCGCCGTACCCGACACTGGTGGGACAGGCGACGACCGGCGCGCTGACGAGGCCGCCGATGACGCTGGCAAGAGCGCCCTCCATACCGGCCACCGTGACGATGGCGTTCGCCTTACGGATGTCCTCGACCTGGTCAAGGAGGCGATGGATACCGGCGACGCCGACATCGTAGTAGCGGTGGACTTCCGCGCCGCACATCCAGGCCGTCAGTGCGGCCTCTTCCGCGACGGGGATGTCGGTGGTGCCGGCCGTACAGATGGCGACATTCCCGATCTGTTCTTTCGGTTCTCCGACCGTGATGATCTTCGCGGCTTCATGGAAGACCGCTTCCGGCAGGACAGCTTTGACCGCATCGAAATGCTCGGCGTTCGCGCGGGTCCCGAGCACGAGACCGCTCCGCCCGTAGATCGCCACAGCGATCTGCGCCACCTGTTCCGGTGTCTTCCGCTCACAGAAGATGACTTCAGGGAAGCCGCTGCGTGCCTCTCTGGAGTGGTCGATCTTCGCAAAGGACAGGTCCTCGTAGGAGTCCTGTTTCAGCTCTTTCTCGGCCGCTTCCACGGAAAGTGTTCCGTCAGCTACCTGAGCCAGTAAGTCTTTCAATTCCATGTCAGTCACCCGTTATCATTTCTGCAGACAGCCGGAGTCCAGCACTTCGTACATGCGGAAGAACTCACGAAGGTCGTTCAGGATCTTGTCGACGCCTCCCGGTGTGTTGCTTTCGATGTTCAGCGGCATCACCGGATCGTGGACCGAGAGCCGCAGGAGGAACCAGCCGTCGACCTCCGGTTTGGAGGCGCGGATGCCTTCCGCGTTGTCCGGTGCCACTACGTAGTCATCGGACTCGGAAACGACAGCGGCCAGGTCATCGATGACGTTCTGACCGATCTCCCGGAAGTTTTCCGGCAGGATCTTCAGGCGGTATTCCTCCGCTTCCACCGGCTCCTGCAGGTCGGCGATGAGGTCTCCGAGGACCTTCCCCTCCCGCTTGAGCTGGGCCGCTTTGATGATGATCTTTGTGGCGAGGTATGCGCCGTCGTCCAGGAAGTAGTTCTCCCGCATGGCGGCGTGACCGGAGGTCTCGATGGCCAGAGGCGCGTTGGTCGTCTCTTCGAGGTTCAGACGTTTGGCCTCGTTGATGACGTTCTTGTAGCCCCGTTTGAACCGGCAGTGTTTTCCGCCGAGGGTCTCTTCGATGAACGTCTTCAGGCCGGAGGACGTCACAGAGTCGGTGACGATGGTGCCGCCCTCGTTCCCTTCGAGCGCGATGGCAGCCGCCAGGGCGATGAGCGCGTTGCGGTTGATCTCTCTGCCCTTCTCATCGACACAGGCCGAGCGGTCGACATCGGTGTCGAAGATGATGCCGAGGTCGCAGCCGTTGTTCAGAACGGACTCGGAGATGGCGGCCATGGCGGTCTTGTCTTCGGGGTTCGGGACGTGGTTCGGGAACATGCCGTCCGGCTCCAGGAACTGGCTGCCGGCGATGTCCGCGCCGAGGGGCTCGAGGACTTTCGTCGCATAGAAGCCGCCGGCACCGTTACCGGCGTCGACCGCGATCTTGAAGTCCCGCAGCGGCCGCGCGTAGTCGTCCGCGTTGATGCCCTCACAGATCATCGTCCGAAGCTGTTCCGCGTAGTTGTTCATGTAAGGGGTGTCCGTCACCGTGCCCGGCTCCATGGCCGGTTCCTTCGGCGCGTTCTCGGCGAGGGTCAGGATGTCGCTGACATCGGAGCTTTCGATGCCGCCCTGCTTCGTGAAGAACTTGAACCCGTTACGGTTGAACGGATGATGGCTCGCCGTGATCTCGACCGCGGCGTCGCAGTCAAAGTTCACGGTCGTCATGAACATGGCGGGCGTCGAAGAAAGGCCACAGTTCTTGACGTTCACGCCGGCCAGCGTCAGCCCCTTGATGAGAGCCTCTGTCAGGCGGTCAGCGGAGATGCGGGAATCGTGTCCCACCGCCACTGTGTAAGCAGTCCCGTATGCCGGTGTCAGCTTGTCTTCCAGCCAGCACGCGAAGCCGTAGCCGATGTTCTGCGCCACTTCATCGGTCAGCTGGATCTCCTGACCCGGAACACCTTCCGCCGCGATGCCGCGGATGTCGGTCCCGCTTTTCAGGATCTGATAGGTCTGTTCTAACATGATCGTTTCCTCACTCATTTTCGACTGGAAGCAACTTCCAGATAATCGTCTGTTTTCCGGAACCCCAGGTGCTCATAGAACGCCTGTTTGTCCGGCCGGCACATCAGGAACACCCGATGCTCCGGATATGCGTCGCAGAGCGCCCGGATGCAGGTGCTCGCGTAGTGGTGTCCCCTCGCCTCCGGCAGCGTCGCGATGGCGCCGAGGAACACAGCGGTCTCCGTTACGACCAGAGCCGCCGCCGTCGCCGCCGGTCTTCCCTCTGCGCTCAGCAGGACCGAACGGGCCGTGCCGTGGCGCACCCGGTGGGAGAAGTCCGTCAGGAAGTCTCCGTAGTCCTCCACGACATAGCCGGGGTTGCTGGCGGTCAGGACGTCATAGAACCCGCGAAACTCCTCGTCCCACAAAAGTTCTGCGTCCTTTGTCCCTGTGGCGATACACGCCGAGCCCTTCGGAAGGCTCATGACACATCCTGTCTCCCCGTCCTCGTACGCTTCCGCGAGGACAGCGGCCGGGCCCACAAGGGCGCCGAAGCCGATGGCCCGGAGGAAGGCAAGCAGTTCCGGTACATCGCCAAAGGGAGACACATGGACCGTAACGGTCCCGTAGTACTTCGACAGGAACGCGGTCAGATGTCCGTCGTCGTCCCGCTGTGTCCAGGCCGAGACGAAGTCATAACCGAGTCCGTACGAGAGCACCGGCCCCAGCGCTTTCACGCCGAAGACACTGCCACAGCAAAAGGACTCAAGCTCCGCCATCTGTTCCGGGGTGACGGACTCCAGAAATCTGATCATAAACTGGCTCCTGATAGTTTTTAATCATTTTAACATAAAATAACACCCCGGAGGGGTCCGGGGTGCTAATCGTTTCTAAATTGTAACCTGTCTGAAAAGACGGTTCTTCCTTACCGGGTCGGCAGGACCTCGAGGATCTTGTCCGCCATATAACGGTTACCTGCAAGCGTGGCATGCGGGTTGAATCCGGAGTCGTCGATCGACATGAACTCATACATCGGGACGGTGATCTGATTCTTCATGATCATCTCATAGTCGGTGACGTCGGCATAGTAGACCTGTCCGGGTTTCTTGACGGCCCAGGCCTCACGGATGGGTTCGTAGAAGAAGTCGTACATGACGCCGGTGACGTTAGCGATAGGGTTCTCACTGACATGGACGAAGTTCGGCAGCGTGAAGGTGCCGACGAAGGGCAGATCGACCTGGACCGGCTGATCCATCCACTGGAGCTTCAGAGAACCGGAGCGGACGCCCGGGACGAGGCTCAGGCAGCGGAACGAGTTGCCGCTGGCAAGGTTGACGACCGTGACGCCGGGGTTCAGCTGGAAGATGCCTTCCATGATGGCATTGAAGTTCTGCTGATACTGCAGGAAGTAGGTGCCGAGGTTATCGATCCACCAGCCCCAGAAGGTAGCCCACAGTTCGGGGTGCTCTGCGAAACCAGCGAGATAGTACATGGCGTTGCGGACGACGGTGCCCATGGAACCGTAGGTGGCAAGTTCCTCTGCGAGGGTCTTGCGCGGGTCCTGACCGACGACAGTACCGTACTTCGCGATCTCATAGACGAGGGCAATGGTGCTGTACCAGGTGTCGTTGACGCCGAGGTCGACCGTGATGAGGTCTGCTTTGGCGACCGCATTACGGATGTGCTGTCTCTCTTTGGCAAGCACCTCCGGCGTATAGACGTTATACGAGAAGTTATTGAGCTGGTTTATTTCCCATTCCCGCGGAGTATAGCCGTCCGTCAGGCAATAACGGAAAATGGCCGAAGTGAATCCCGGGTAACCGCAAGGATAGTATTTTGTCGCTCCGACATCCTTGGAAAGAAGGTTTCCATAAGAACCTGCGATGTTCCTTCGGTAAACAAGAATGCTACCGTTACCTTTTTTTTTTTTCCGGCAGACCAAAACCGGAAGCGACACTGTCACCGAGGCAAACATAGGTCTTGTACTGCTTGACGTTGGAACGGTCCGCTGCCAGTGCGCTGACGGACAGGGCGGAAACCATGACCGCGACCAGCATGAGCACCGCAACGATCTTTTTCGTTGTCTTTCTCATTGTTTCATCTCCATCTGATTTTTGTTTTTGTTGTGTGTGGATATGCTTACATACATACGATTTCATAGCCAGTCAAGCTATGATAGCAACTTATATTATAAAATAACACTTAACTAAAATTCAATATCTTTTCTTCATACACATACAAAAATGCGTCAAAAAACTCCCGGGGTCTCCCCCGGGAGTTCACATTGGTTAAGTTTTATCGGGTCGGAAGGACCTTTTCGACACAGTCGGCGATGTACCGGCTGCCCTTCAGGGTCGGATGCGGGTTGAATCCGGAGTCTTCGAGAGACATGAATTCATACATCGGGACCGCCATGTCACGCTTGATGAGTTCATAAGCCGAGACGTCCGCGTAGTAATACTGACCCGGTTTCTTCGTCTGCCAGATCTTGCGGACCGGTTCATAGAAGAAGTCGTAGAGGGACTGGGTCGTCAGGGAGACCGGGTTCACACCGAGGTGGATGGTATCCGGGATCGCCACCTTGCCGACATACGGCAGGTCGACTTCGACCGGCTGATCCATGAACTGGATCTTATAGTTCTCCGATGCCACACCGGGGGTCAGGTTCAGGTACTTGAACGAGTTCGCGCTGGACAGGGCGACAATGGTGACATCCGGGTTGAGCTTGTAGATCTGCTCGATGATCGCGTTGTAGTTCTGCTGATACTGGACGAAGTACGTCGCGAGGTTCTCTCCCCATGCAGCCCAGAACTTGGCCCACTTGTCGGGGTTCTCCGCAAAACCGGCAAGGTAGTACATCGCGTTGCGGACGACGGTGCCCCAGGAACCGTACTCTTCCAGTTCCGCGTCGAGCGCTTTCCGGGGTGCCGAACCACTGATCTTGCCGTATTTCGCGATGGCGTAGATGAGGGCGATGGTACCGTACCAGGAATCGTTGACGCCGATATCGATCGTGATGAGGTCTGCCTTTTTGATGGTGTTGCGGATGTGTGCCTTCTCATTGTCGAGCCATTTCTTCGTGTAGGCGCCGCCGGAGAAGTTCGCGAGCTGGTCCAGTTCCCACCACTTCATCTTATAGTTGTCAGAGAGTTCGTAGCGAAGGGAGCCGGAGGTGAATCCGGGGTACGCGAGGGAATAGAATTTCGCTCCGGTGTCCCGGGCGATGTGGTCCGCGTAGGAGCCCTTGATCCGCTGCTTGTAAACGACTTTCTTCCCATATTTGTTGTAATCGGGAAGGCCGAATCCGGAAGCGACACTGTCGCCGAGGCAGACATAGGTGCCGTACTGCTTGACATTCTTACGGTTTGCCGCAAATGCGCTGACTGCCACGCAGGAAACCATGAGGATCATGGTCAGCGCGATCGCGACGATTTTGTGGAACGTCTTTCTCATTCTAACATCTCCTAATCATTACAAAAAATCCATAAAGAATACATACTGTCGCAATGACACCTTATATTATATTGTCATTCGGACAACCGAACAATGTACATATGTCAATACAGTGTACAAAAAACAGCGTAATTTAGCGCTTTAACTTATCGATTTTCTTTACATTTGTAAAATTAGAACAAATAACAGCCCGGGACCATTCCCGGGCTGCCTGGCAGGGATGGTGCGATTTGAACGCACGAGTGACGGAGTCAAAGTCCGTTGCCTTGACCGCTTGGCTACACCCCTGTGTATGAAAAAGGCCGCCCGTCAAAATGAAGGGCGGCCTTTTTGCTGTGTGGGGTGGGCGGAGGGATTCGAACCCTCGGTCTCCAGAGCCACAATCTGGCGCTTTAACCAACTAAGCTACGTCCACCATATATCGCAAAAATGGCACGCCAGAAGGGACTCGAACCCCTGACCCACTGCTTAGAAGGCAGTTGCTCTATCCAGCTGAGCTACTGGCGCATATGTGTTGGAGCGGGTGATGGGAATCGAACCCACGTAACCAGCTTGGAAGGCTGGAATTCTACCATTGAACTACACCCGCAAGTGAATTGCGACGGTCATTATTATATAGTAACGACCGTCGCATGTCAATAAATATTTACAGTGACTTCACGACGATCTCGCCGTCTTCCACACTCACATGGATGTGGCTGACGGGAGCGCCGTCCGCGCCGATGATGAGGTCCGCAATGGGGTCCTCGATGTTGCGGCGGATGACGTTTCGAAGGTCGCGCGCACCGCGCACGGTGCTGTCCATCCGCTCCCGCAGAGCAGCCGGAAGTGTCTCGTCGTACGAGAGCAGGATGCCCTTGTCTTTCAGCGGGTCGATGAGTTCGCCGATCATCAGGACCGCGATGTCCTCATAGTCCTTGTCGGAGAGATCGTTGAAGAGAACGACTTCGTCGACACGGCCGATGAACTCGGGACGCAGGAACTCGCGAAGCGCTTTCATGGCGTGGTCGCGGTTCTGCTCCGCCTTGCTGGTGCCGAAGCCCAGGGACGTGTCCTTGAACTGGCTACCCGCGTTGGAGGTCATGACGATGACGGTGTTCGAGAAGTCGACCGTTCTCCCCTGCGCGTCGTTGATGCGGCCCTCGTCGAGGATCTGCAGCAGGATGTTCATGACATCGGGGTGTGCCTTTTCGATCTCGTCGAAGAGGATGACGGAGTAGGGTTTCCGGCGGACCTTTTCGGTCAGCTGGCCGGCTTCGTCGTAACCGACATATCCGGGAGGCGAACCGATGATCCGGGAGACGCTGAACTTCTCCATGAACTCGGACATGTCGAGACGGATGAGGGTCTCGGGCGTATCGAAGAGCTGGTTGGCCAGCTGCTTGACGAGTTCGGTCTTACCGACGCCGGTGGGACCGACGAAGATGAAGGAGGCCGGTTTGCGGCGGGCATTGATCTGGATGCGGCTGCGTTTGACCGCATTGGCCACCGCGTGGATGGCTTCGTCCTGACCTTTGACCTTCTCACGAAGTGCGTCTTCCAGGTGCGCGAGTTTCCGGATGTCGGACTCGATGACCTTGGAGGCCGGGACACCGGTCCAGAGCTGGATGACCTTGCCGAGGTCCGCTTCGGTGACCTGGTTGTCCTTCGCGGCTTCCTGCAGCGCGGGAAGTTTGGACTCTTCGGCCATGATCTCCGACTTGACCTTCGCCTGTTCCTCATAATCCGGGTTTTCCGTCTCCGCTTCCAGCGCCTCGAGGTCGGCCTTCAGGTCGGCGAGGTCGCGTTCCGCGATCTCCGCTTCCGAGATGGCTTTGTTGCGCAGGTTCGCGGCGGTGCAGGCCTCATCGAGCAGGTCGATGGCCTTGTCCGGAAGGAACCGGTCGGTGATGTAGCGCTCGGACAGGACGACGGCCTGATGGACGAGGGTGTCCGAGATCTGGACTCTGTGAAAGTCCTCATAGTATTTCTTGATGCCAAGGAGGATCTGATAGGTGTCCTCGATGGACGGTTCGTCGACTTTGACGGGCTGGAAGCGGCGTTCGAGCGCGGCATCCTTTTCGATGTTCCGACGGTACTCATTGAACGTCGTGGCACCGATGACCTGGATCTCACCGCGGGACAGAGCGGGTTTCATGATGTTCGCGGCATTCATGTTGCCTTCGGCATCGCCCGCGCCCACGAGGTTGTGGATCTCGTCGATGAAGAGGATGATGTTGCCCTCCGACTTGACTTCGTCGATGAGCCCCTTCACACGGCTTTCGAACTGGCCGCGGAACTGGGTGCCCGCCACGAGAGCGGTGAGGTCCAGAAGGTGGATCTCCTTGTCGGCGAGTTTCGCCGGCACTTCCCCGTTCGCGATCCGTTCTGCGAGCCCTTCGGCGATGGCGGTCTTACCGACGCCGGGTTCACCGATGAGACAGGGGTTGTTCTTCGAACGTCTGCAGAGGATCTGGATGGCACGGTCGATCTCCTGGTCTCTGCCGATGATGTTGTCGAGTTCCCCGTTCCGGGCTCTCGCGGTCAGATCGGTGCAGTAGAGGCCGAGGAAACGGCGCTTCTTGTTTTTGCCCTTGTCGCCGTTCTTCCGACGGCGGCGGGTCCCGGTCTTTGTGTCAGACTCATTGGTCTCGGTATCCTGCGGGACGATGTCCATCGCCTCCGGGTCCTGGAACTGGTTCGCCATATCCGGGTTGCCGAGAGCGCCAAAGAGCGACTGAAGAGACGGCATCGTCGGGGCCCCACCCTCTTCGAAGTCGTCGTCAGAGTCGAAACCGAGCATGGCGTTCACCTGTTCGGTGATGGCGTCCATGTCGTCGGCGGAAATGCCCATATTGTCCATGAAGTGCTTCACAGGACCGATGTTCATTTCCATGGCGCATTTGATGCAGTAACCTTCGGGCTCGTTCTTCGTGTCATTCACTTTCGAGATGAAGACGACTGCTGGGTTTTTCTTGCATTTTGAGCAAAGGACTTGCTTCATGGTTTTAGCTCCTTAACCGTTAGGATTTTCGGAAGGATCTGCTTTCTTGCGGATCTGTTTCAGGTCCGGCGCATAGGCGCAGAAAGCGATAAGAGTGAGTACAGCCGCGATAGCGACCAGAATGACGATCACGACGGACGGCAGCACGAACCAGTTGTGGAACACACCGAAGCCCGGGGAGAACAGAAGTAACAGGATCATGACGACATAGTACGCGACCGTGGCGACCTTGCCATACATGATGGCGGCCCGGGGCGTGACGTCATGGGTGAGCAGGACGATGCCTCCGATGAGCATCAGGACTTCTTTCAGGACAAAGACCCAGAAGAGCCAGCTTCCTGCACGGAGAATAGCGTCGTTCGACGCGTGGAAATAGAAGAAGTAAGCGATGGCCAGTGTGATCTGGGTCAGCTTATCCGCGATGGGGTCCAGCAGTTTTCCGAGGTTGGAGACCTGGTTGAACGCCCGGGCGATCTTACCGTCGAAGAGGTCCGTGAGGCCCGAGACGCCGAGGACGATGACCGCGGCAAGGTAGGAGCCTTTCAGGAACAGGACGAGGAAGACCGGGATGAGGATGATGCGGATGACCGAAAGCAGATTCGGGATGGTCATGGCGCCTTCCGTCAAGTTTCCAAGCTGTTTTTTGAGATTTTCATTCATTGTGTAAACATCCCTTTCCAGCTGCGCTCCCCCACGAGCACAGGCAGAAATCATAGTAACTATATCACGAAACCTTAAAAATAAACAGAGTATTTATTCTTTCGGTTCCGGATGTTCCGGCTGGTCCTTCATGCGGGAAGTCTTCTGGATGACCCCCATCTCATAGGAGTAACTGGTGCGGCCGTTGGTGAAGGCCAGGATGGCACTGGAGCCGGCTTCTCTCGCTCTGCGGCGAGTCCCGCCGAGGCCGTAGATGTCGATGTAGTCGCTGGTCAGGACCGAGATCCGGGAGTCGGATGCGTAGACGGTCTTGATGAAGACATCGTAGGGCTCTTCGAACGCGCTCCGTCCGCCTTCGGTATAGCACCGCAGCAGCTGATGGTTCTGGCTGCCGTACTCCGCGAGGACGAGGATGGTCCTGCCGTTCGGAGAGAAGGCGAAGGTCGAAAGCGAACTCGTGCCGTAGTCGATCTCGGTGTTCTTCTTGAGGTTCTTGAGGAACGCGATCTTGTTGTCCCCCACGCCGACGACCGTATCGTTGTCCGTGAAGTTGACCGCGAGCATCGCCGTGCCCGGGTACTCGGTCTCAGAGACGGGGTCAGAGTATTCGAAATCGAACACGTAGATCTTCGAGTAAGTGTCACCGTCTTTCGCGCCCATGACAGAGACGGCGACATACTTGCCATTCTCCGAGAGGGCGGTCGAGGTGATCGAATAGTCGGAACAGTTCCAGACGAACTGCTTTTTGTCGTAGGTGCTGTTCCAGACCGTCAGTCGGGAAGTCGCGGACCCGGACAGGGTCCCGAGGGCGATGTTCCCCTTCTTGCCGATACTGGCGGTGATGATGTCCTCTCCCTTCCCCGTCGTGCCCTCATAGAGGGACTCGGTCCGGTTCTCGACCCGGAAGCGGTTCCCGCCCCGGTCGTAGATGAGCGCCCGGTCGGGGCTCATGGAGAGGGCCGGTGTCGCGAAGGAGTGGTCGAACGAGCGGATCTCCTTGGCGGAGCCGTCGAGGGCCACACTGCGGTCGTTATAGAGGATGTAGATGTCCCCGTTCAGGACGTCCACCTTCTTGATGTTGCTGGAGTTGACCTGGTACGGGTACCCGCCGCCTCCGCCGACCGACGAGAAGAAGTTGTTGTAACTGTCTCTCACCGTCGACATCGTCGTGCCGCGGACCCGGGAGATGGCGATGATGAAGAGCATGAGCAGGAGCACGACTACCGCGATGATCTTCAGGATGCGGCTCGTCCGTTCCGAGATCTCGCCCCGAAACAAACGTTTCAAACGTTCCATTGGATGTCCTCCCTGTCTTCATAGAATACCCGGTGCAGGTAGAGCCCGCAGGCCGGTGCTGTCTTCCCTGCCGCACTGCGGTCCCGGGCGTCGAGGATGGCGGGGATGGTCCCCGACTCCCTCTGTCCGGTCTCCATCGCCAGCAGCGTGCCGGCCATGATGCGGACCATATTGTAAAGGAACCCGTCCGCTTCGACGAGGAAGACGATGCATTCGCCCTCCCGGAAGACTTCCGCGCGGCGCACGGTGCGGACGTTTTCGTTGATGACTTCTTTGCTGTTCGTGAAGGACGTGAAGTCGTGGGTGCCGAGAAAGTCCTTCGCGTTCTCATTCATCCGCTCCACGTCGAGGGGCGGGTGGACGTAGTGAGCGCGGCCCTCCCAGAAGGGGTTGCGGGCCTTGCCGTTCCAGATGCGGTACCGGTACTGTTTCGCCGTGGCGTCATACCGGGGGTGGAAATCGTCGGGGACTTCGATGCAGTCCGAGACCGCGATGTCCTCCGGCAGTTTTGCGTTCATGCCGGCGATGAGCCGGTAGCAGGAGATGGGGTTCTCCGTGCGAAGCGTACAGCAGAACATGTCTGCATGGACGCCGGTGTCGGTCCGGGAACACCCGGTAATGGGGTCCCGCGTGCCGAACAATGCTTCCACCGCATCCTGGACTTCTTCCATGATGCTCTTCGCGTTCTCCTGGACCTGCCACCCGTGGTAGTTCGTCCCGAGGAAGCGAAGTGTCAGTAACAGTGTTCTCATACTAACCGCCCGAAGAAATGGTTCAGAAGGATGATGCCCGCGAGGACCGCCGCGACGAGGAGCAGAGCCACATAGTCTCTTGCCTCCAGTTTCATCTGGCGCATGCGGGTCCGGCCTTCATAACCGTGGTAGCAGCGGCACTCCATGGCGTAAGCCAGTTCGTACGCTCTGCGGAAACTCGTGATGAAGAGCGGGATGAAGACCGGGATGAGAGCGCGGGTCCTCTCGAGGATGTTGCCCGTCTCCAGGTCGGCTCCTCTCGCCTTCTGCGCGCTGGTGATCTTGTCGAACTCCTCGATGAGGGTCGGGATGAACCGCAGCGCGATGGTCATCATCATGGCGATCGTGTGGACGCCGCTGCGCATGAATTTCAGCGGAGACAGCAGCCGTTCGATGGCGTCGGTGATGAGCGTGGGCGATGTGGTGTAGGTCAGCAGCGAACTGGCGACGATGAGGGCCAGGATGCGGATGACCATGAAGATGGCGGTGTAAACGCCACCGGTGTAGATGTGGATGAATTTCCATTCCCAAATGAGGTCGCCGCTGCGGATGTACAGGACGTTCAGGACTGCCGTGAACAGGATGATGATCAGGACAGGCTTGATGCCTCGAAGGATGGTCCGGATGGAGATGCGGGACAGGGCGACTGAGACGCCGATGGCCAGCACCATGAGTCCGAGGGACCAGAAGTTGTGACAGACGAAGATGAAGATGATGAAGAACAGGGTCAGCACCAGCTTCATGCGCGGGTCCAGTCGGTGGATGACGGACTGTCCGGGGAAGTACTGGCCGATGGTGATGTCTTTTACCATGCGAGCACCCCCTTCTCCCGAAGATCGCGGAGTTCGGCTCTCGCCTGCTCCACGGTGAAGATGTCGGTCCGAACGGGAAGTCCGTTCTCTTTGAGTCCCAGGAAGATCTTCGTGACCTGCGGGATGTCGAGACCCATCGCCACCAGTTCTTCCGAACGGGCGTAGATCTCCGGCACGGTGCCGTACATCGCCACATGGCGGTCATTGATGACGAGGACCCTGGTCGCGATCTCCGCGACGTCGTCCATACTGTGGGAGACGATCATGACGGTGCGCCCGGTCTCTTCCCGGTAATTGCGGATGAGGCCCATGATGGTGTCCCGGCCCCGGGGGTCGAGGCCTGCGGTGGGCTCGTCGAGGATGAGGATCTTTGGTTCCATCGCCATGACACCGGCAATGGCCACACGGCGTTTTTCACCGCCGGACAGGTCGAAGGGTGACTTCTCCAGCATCTCGTCGGTGACGCCGATGAACCGGGCGGCTTCCCGGACTCTGCGGTCGATCTCTTCGTCCGACAGCTTCATGTTCTTCGGTCCGAACGCGATGTCCTTGTAGACCGTTTCCTCGAAGAGCTGGTACTCGGGGTACTGGAAGCAGAGGCCCACGGCGAACCGGCTGGCCCGCAGGGTCTTCTTGCTCTCCCAGATGTCCTGCCCGTCCACATACACCTTGCCGCTCTGAGGTTTCAGAAGGCCGTTGAAATGCTGGATGAGCGTACTTTTGCCCGAGCCGGTGTGGCCGATGACCGCCACCAGTTCGCCGGGTTCTATTTCGATGTTGATGTCTTCTATTGCGGTCACTTCAAAGGGAGTGCCCGTGGAATAGGAGTAGGTCAGGTGTTCCGTTTTCAGGATCGCCACGGCATTGTCTCCTTTAGCGTTTCAGTGTCTTGGTCAGTGCGGCGATGCACTCTTCCGTCGTCAGGATGTCGTCGGGAAGGTCCATGCCGTCTGCTCTCAGAAGGTCGGCGAGTTCCGTCGACTGCGGGACGTCGAGGCCGACGGAGCGGATCTTCTCGATGTTCGAGAAGACTTCGTACGGGGTGCCGTCATCGATGACTTTTCCGCCCTCCATGACGATGACCCGGTCGGCTGCGGCCGCCTCTTCCATGTAATGGGTGATGTAGACGACCGTCTTCCCCATCTCGTCGTGCATCTTGCGGATGATGCGCATGATGGACCGGCGTCCCTTCGGGTCCAGCATGGCGGTGGACTCGTCGAAGAGGATGCACTCCGGTTTCATGGCGAGGATGCCGGCGATGGCGACCCGCTGTTTCTGTCCGCCGGACAGTTTGTGGGGCTCCTTGCCCCGGTGCTTGTACATGCCGACGGCTTTCAGAGCGCTTTCGACTCTGGCGCGGATCTCCTCCGGCGGGAACCCGAGGTTCTCGGGACCGAAGGCGACGTCTTCCTCGACGACCGTGGCAACGATCTGGTTGTCCGGGTTCTGGAAGACCATGCCGACTTTCTGGCGGAGTTCCAGGAGCCGGTCATCTTCGCGGGTGTTGATGCCGTAGACCAGTACATCGCCGTAGTCCGGCACGAGGATGCCGTTGCACAGCTTGGCGAACGTAGACTTGCCGGAACCGTTGTGGCCGAGGACCGCGACGCATTCGCCGTCGTAGATCTCGAGGTCCAGCTTGTCGACCGCCATCTTGACACCGGAGGCTCTGGCCGACGCTTCGGTCGTGCCCTCCGGCAGTTCTTCATAAGTGAAGCTCACATCCTTGAGCCGGATGACCGCTTCTCTGGTGGTTTCGTTCATGGGGACTCCCTTCGTCAGAGTCAGTCGTTTCTCCAGATGGCCGAGGCCCCGCAGGGCAGACACATGCCGGTCTGGGTGGTCGGCAGGCCGATCTCGTCGCAGGTGACGCTTCCTCCGTGGCCGGGTACGATGACGCTGCCGAGGATGTACTGCATGACGGACGGGCTGAGGCCGGTGGTGTATGAGTTGATGAGGACCATGAGGGGGTCATCGGAGAGGACCTGTTCACAGGTGGAGACAAATTCGTAGATCTTCTCCTCGAGCTTCCAGACTTCCCCGCCGGGCCCTCTTCCGTAGGAGGGCGGGTCCATGATGATGATGTCGTAGTGGTTGCCCCGGCGGATCTCCCGCTGGACGAACTTGAGGCAGTCGTCGACGAGCCAGCGGACGCTGCCGTCCGCCACGCCGGAGAGCCGGGCGTTGTCCTTCGCGTAGGCCACCATGCCCTTGGACGCGTCGACGTGGACCACGGAGGCCCCCGCTTTCAGCGCCGCGACGGTGGCGCCGCCGGTATAGGCGAAGAGGTTCAGCACTTTGACGTCGTCTCTTCCGGACTGCCCTATGACGTCCCGCAGGTAGTCCCAGTTGACCGCCTGCTCCGGGAAGAGTCCCGTGTGTTTGAACCCCATGGGTTTGATCTTGAAGGTGAGGTCTTTGTAGGAGATGTCCCACTCCTCCGGGAAGTTTTTGTAGACCTCCCACTGTCCGCCGCCCTTGCTCGAGCGGTGGTAGCGGGCGTCCGCCTTTCTCCAGAGCGGATGCTTCTTCGGCGTCTTCCAGATGACCTGCGGGTCCGGGCGGATGAGGATGATGTCTCCCCAGCGCTCGAGACGCTCGCCGTCGGAAGAGTCGAGCAGTTCGTAGTCTCTCCAGTCAGTGGTGTTTCGCATGGAATGCGTGTCTCCTTACAGTGTCAGTTGATCGTCGTCGGCCTGGTTCGCGCTGCCGGGCATAGGCAGTCCGAGGTGCCGGTAGCCGGCGGGCGTGACCATCCTGCCGCGGGGCGTCCGGGACAGGAAGCCGATCTGCATGAGGTACGGTTCATAGACATCCTCGATGGTGGTGGCGTCTTCCCCGATGGCCGCCGCGATGGTGTCGAGGCCGACGGGGCCGCCGTTATAGTTGCGGACCATGGCGGTCAGCAGCATGCGGTCGATGTTGTCGAGACCGAGGGGGTCGATTTCCATGCGGGACAGGGCGAGGTCCGCGTCCGCTTTGGTGATGACACCGTTGCCGACGACCTCCGCGAAGTCCCGGGCTCTCTTCAGGAGCCGGTTCGCGATCCGCGGTGTGCCCCTCGAACGACAGGCGATCTCCTCCGCCCCTTCCGGGTCGATCTCGATGCCGAGGATCTGCGCGCTTCTCTTGACGATCTGCGCGAGTTCATCGGGCGAGTACAGCTCCAGTCGCAGGATGACGCCGAAGCGGTCCCGCATGGGCGCGGACAGGAGACCCATCCGGGTGGTGGCGCCCACCAGCGTGAAGTGGGGCAGCTCGAGGCGGATGGACCGGGCCGAAGGCCCTTTGCCGATGATGATATCGATGGCGTTGTCCTCCATCGCCGGGTAGAGGATCTCCTCGACCTGACGGGAGAGGCGATGGATCTCGTCGATGAAAAGGACGTCGCCTTCGTTGAGGTTCGTGAGCAGTGCCGCAAGGTCTCCCTGCTTCTCGATGGCGGGACCGGACGTGACGCGGATGTCGACGCCCATCTCGGCGGCGATGATGCCGGCCAGTGTCGTCTTACCGAGTCCGGGAGGGCCGTAGAGCAGGACGTGGTCGAGGGACTCCCCTCTGCCCTTCGCGGCATCCATGTAGACCTTCAGGTTCTCTTTTGCTTTTTCCTGGCCCAGATAATCCTTCAGCGCCCGGGGACGCAGGGAGAGTTCCAGGGAGTCGTCCTCGCCGCCGGTGAATTCCGGTGTGACGAGACGGCTTTCAAAGTCCATGTCTTCTGTGAACATTCTCAGTGCTCCTTACGCTAATTGTTTCAAGGCCTGTTTGATAAGTTCTTCGGTGGACAGGGTCTGGTCCAGCTTGCCGACGGCGACTGCCGCTTCGGACTGGCTGTACCCCAGCATGACGAGGGCGCCCACTGCGTCAGCCGCGTTGCTGTTGCCGGCGGCCGTGGCGGTCGTGGCGGCGACGAACGTGTCGGAGGCGGTCCCGCCTTCGAGGTTCTTCGCGACCTTGTCCTTGAGTTCGAGGACGATGCGCTGGGCCGCTTTCGGTCCGACGCCCTTCGCCCGGGTGATGGCTTTGTAGTCCCCCGCCGCGATGGCCAGGGTCAGCTTCGCCGGATCCATTTCGGACAGGATGGCCAGCGCGGCCTTCGGGCCGACACCGGAGACGCCGGTCAGCATCTTGAACGCATCGACTTCGGAGCGATCATAAAAACCCAGAAGATCGACGCCGTCCTGCTTGAAGTTCATGTAAGTGTAAAGGGTGACGGTCGAGCCGGTGGACCCGAGGTGCTGGAACGTGTTCAGCGAGATGTCACACTGGAACGCGATGCCGTTCACGTTGACGGCCGCCATGTTCGGGTCGGCGTAGACCAGTTCGCCGGTGATGCTGTAGATCATAAGTTAAATTCCTTTTCGTACTTTCAATGGTCTTCGGGAATTGCTTTCGAGAGAGCCCAGTGTGGAGCCTCCGACATGCGCATGGCAAATCGCCAAAGCTAATGCGTCGGCGGTGTCGTCGGGTTTCGGGACTTCGGGGAGTCCGAGGATGACCCGGGTCATTTCCATGACCTGTTTCTTCTCGGCCTTGCCGTAGCCGACGACGCCCTGTTTGACCTGGATGGGGTTGTACTCATGGATGTCGAGCCCCGCCTGTGTGGCCGCCAGCAGCAGAACGCCTCTGGCCTGGGCGACATCGATGCCCGTCGTCTTGTTGTTCGTGAAGAACAGTTTTTCCATGGAGAGCGCTTCCGGTTTGTACTTCTCGAGGATGTACCGGATGTCGTTGTCGATGCAGACGAGCCGCTGCGGGAACGCCATGCCGGCCGGGGTCGTGATGGCGCCGTAGTCCACCACCGAGAACCGGTTCTTTTCGTAGTCCAGGATGCCCCATCCGATGATGGCGTATCCGGGGTCGATGCCAAGGATCCTCAAAGGGCACTCTCCTCTCTGAGTGGGCAGACTCCCACTCTATGAAATATTCAAAATATTATAACACTCTTTTATTATAAAGACAATAAAAACGACCCGCCTCCCGGACTGCACTGCAGCAGGATACAGGTCGTAATTTGTTTGTGGGTCGCCGGACTTATTTCGTCAGGAGGCTGTTCGTGAACTGTTCGGCCACTCTGGGGGTCGCGCCGCCCTTGCGGATGGCGAAAGCAGAGGCCTGTTTTTCCAGTTCGGCCGGTTCCATCTCGATGCCCTTTGCTTCCGCCAGCTCCCGGACGATCTCCAGGAACTGGGGTTTCGCCGGTTTGTTGAAGAGGATGGTCAGACCGAAACGGCTCGACAGAGACATGGTCTCCTGGATGGTGTCGTTGCGGTGGATGTCGTCCCCTTCCCGGTCGGCGAAGCTTTCCCGGATGAGGTGCCGCCGGTTGCTGGTGGCATAGATGACGGTGTTCGGCGCCTTGACCGACGCGGAGCCCTCAAGGATGGCCTTCAGGGTCGCGAAGTTGTCGTCGTCCTTCTGGAAGGACAGGTCGTCGACGAAGATGATGAACTTCAGAGGATTGTCCCGCAGGGTCTCCATGACCTTCGGGATGTCATGCAACTGGCTCTTTTTGAGTTCGAGGAGCCGCAGTCCTTCCCCTGCCAGTTCGTTGGTGACCGCCTTGACGGAAGACGATTTCCCGGTGCCGGCAGCGCCGTAGAGCAGCGTGTTGGCAGCGGGTTTCCCGTCGAGGAGCGCCCGGGTGTTCTGAAGGAGCTGTGCCTTCTCATGCTCGTACCCGTAGAGGTCCGCAAGGACTCTGGTGTCGGGCGAGGTGATCGGGACGATCTCCTCCCCTTCCAGCCGGAACATCGTATGGTGGGCATACATGCCGTAGCCGGTGGAGCGGATCTTCGCGATGCGCTCTTCATAGGCCTTCGCAAAGTCCCGCTTCGTCGTCTCGAAGGGCGGCAGGAAACCGGTCCGGCGGATGATGTCTTTCTGATGGACGTACTTCTGCAGTTCTTCGGCCGTCAGGTCCGACAGCTGCTGGAACAGCTTCAGTTCTTCCTCGACACAGGTCCGCAGGACCTCGGGGACTTCCTCCCCTTTGGAACGCAGGTTCACGTAACGGTTCTCGTCCTCCGCCACTGTGTCGAGCAGGAAGTCGGAGAAGTTGTAATGGGTGCGGAACAGTTCCGTCACGAAACCGGCATAGATGTCGGTGGGCGATCCATCGCCACAGTCCCCGTCAAGAGCGCGAAACGCGCGCAGGACGGCGCTTTCCGCCACATGGCGGAACACGACGACCGTGTCGAGGTCCCGGATGAGTGCCTGGATGTTTGCCATAAGATCAGTCCTTGATGTTGATGATGGCGCCGCGGTCTGCGGAGGAGACCATCTTGGAATATCTCTTCAGGTAACCGGTGATGTGGTCCTTCGTCTTGATCGGCTCTTCGGCCTTTCTCTTCGCGAGTTCTTCGTCGGAGACCTTGAGTTCGATCTTGTACTCGGGGATGTTGATGGAGATGATGTCTCCCTCATGGACCCAGGCGATGAGGCCGCCGTTGGCCGCTTCCGGAGAAACGTGGCCGATGGAGGCACCGCGGGTGGCGCCGGAGAACCGGCCGTCGGTGATGAGGGCGACTTCCTTGTCGAGGCCGGCGCCTGCGATCGCGGAGGTCGGAGACAGCATCTCTCTCATGCCGGGGCCGCCGGCGGGACCTTCGTAGCGGATGACGACGACGTCGCCGGGCTTGATCTCTTTGCCGTAGATGGCTTTGATGGCCTCTTCCTCACTCTCGAAGACGCGGGCCGGGCCTTCATGGACGAGCATTTCCGGTGCGACGGCGCTTCTCTTGACGACACAGCCGTCCGGAGCAAGGTTGCCGTAAAGGATGGCGATGCCGCCGGTCTTCGTGAAGGGGTTGTCCATGTCACGGATGACCTCGTTGTCGGTCTTGAAGACCCCTTCGAGGTTCTCCTGCAGGGTCTTGCCGGTGCAGGTCATGACGTCGGTATTGATGAGACCGGATTCCGCGAGCTGCTTCAGAACGGCATGGATGCCGCCGGCTTCGTTGAGGTCCTCCATGTAGGTGGGGCCGGCCGGTGCGAGGTGGCAGATGTTCGGGGTGGTCTCGGAGATCTCATTGATGCGGTGCAGGTCCATCTTCATGTCGATCTCGTTGGCGATGGCCGGAAGATGGAGGATGGTGTTGGTGGAACAGCCAAGGGCCATGTCCGTGGTGATCGCGTTCCAGATGGCATCTTCTGTGAGGATGTCTCTTGCGCGGATGTTCTTGCGGACGAGTTCCATGACCTGCATGCCGGCTTCCTTCGCGAGCTTGATGCGGGCGGAGTACGGTGCCGGGATGGTGCCGTTGCCGGAGAGGCCCATGCCCATGACTTCGGTGAGGCAGTTCATGGAGTTCGCGGTATACATACCGGAGCAGGAGCCGCAGGACGGGCAGGTCTTCTCCTCATACTCGAGGAGTTTGGCGTCGTCGATCTTGCCGGCGGAGTAGGCGCCGACCGCTTCGAACATGCTCGAAAGAGAGGTCTTCTTGCCGCCGACGCGACCGGCCAGCATGGGGCCGCCGGAGACGAAGATGGTGGGCAGGTTCAGGCGGGCCGCGGCCATCAGAAGGCCGGGGACGTTCTTGTCGCAGTTCGGGATCATGACGAGGCCGTCGAAACCGTGGGCTTTGACCATGGCTTCGGTGGAGTCCGCGATGAGGTCTCTGGTGACGAGAGAGTACTTCATGCCTTCGTGACCCATGGCAATACCATCGCAGACGGCGATGGCCGGGAACACGATCGGGGTCCCGCCGCCCATGGCGACCCCGATGCGGACTGCCTCGGTGATCTTGTCGAGGTTCATATGACCGGGGACGATCTCGTTGTAGGAGCTGACGATACCGATGAGGGGACGTCTCAGCTCTTCCTTCGTGAGGCCCAGGGCGTTGTAGAGGGATCGATGGGGCGCGTTATTGAACCCATCGACGATCGTATCTTTGATCATGGCGATTCACTCCTTCTATATAGCAGTAAGGGCGCAGTGCATTGCGGTCCTGCGCCCTGTCATTACAAAATGATCAGTTGTTGATGAGCTTGTCTTCGTCGGACCAGCTGTACAGGGAGCGGACGTCTTTACCGACGACTTCGACCTGATGCTCGGCCGCTTTCTTTCTCATAGCCTGGAAGTGGACCTGGCCACCGGCCTCGGACATGTCGAGAAGGAAGTCCTTCGCGAAGGTACCGTCCTGGATGTCGGCAAGGATCTTCTTCATGGTCTGCTTGGTCTCTTCCGTGATGATCTTCGGACCGGTGATGTAGTCACCATACTCCGCGGTGTTGGAGATGGAGTACCGCATGCCGGCGAAACCGGACTGATAGATGAGGTCGACGATGAGCTTCATCTCATGGACGCACTCGAAGTATGCGTTTCTCGGGTCATAACCTGCTTCGACGAGGGTCTCGAAGCCAGCCTGCATCAGAGCGCAGACGCCGCCGCAGAGGACAGCCTGCTCACCGAAGAGGTCGGTCTCGGTCTCGGTGCGGAACGTGGTCTCAAGGACACCTGCACGGGCGCCGCCGATGCCGGCTGCGTATGCAAGACCGATGTCCCAGGCTTCGCCGGAAGCATCCTGCTCGACAGCGATGAGGCACGGAGTGCCCTTGCCGGCCTGATACTCGGAACGGACGGTGTGGCCCGGAGCCTTCGGAGCGATCATGATGACGTCGACGAACTTCGGCGGTTTGATGCAGCCGAAGTGGATGTTGAAGCCGTGCGCGAAAGCAAGGACGTTGCCCTCTTCCAGGTTCGGCTCGATGGATTCTTTATAAAGCTTGGCCTGCTTCTCATCGTTGATGAGGATCATGATGATGTCGGCCTTCTTGGCAGCTTCGGCAGCCGTGTAGACTTCCATGCCCTGCTCTTCCGCCTTTTTCCAGCTCTTGGAGCCTTCATAAAGACCGATGATGACATTGACGCCGGACTCTTTGAGGTTCAGCGCATGGGCGTGGCCCTGAGAACCGTAGCCGATGATGGCGACGGTCTTGCCGTCAAGCTTGGAGATGTCGCAATCCGCTTCATAGAAAATACGATTTGCCATTGGTAAAAACCCCTTTTCGTAATAGTTTAAAGGATTAAATTATTTCATTGAAAAAGATTATACGCTTATTCTCATAAATCGCAAGTCAAAAACATGTTTTTTGGCGATTTATCAGAACAGGTCAGGTGTATCGAGCATGCTTCCACTGCCCTTGCTGAGGGCGATGACACCGGAACGGCAGGACTCGATGATGCCGACGGGACGGATCATCTCGATGAAGGCGTCGATCTTGTCGGAAGTACCGGTGACTTCGATGCCCAGTGTGGTCGTGGAGTAGTCGATGATCTTCGCCTTGAAGATGTCGACACAGCTCATGATCAGCTGGTGCTGGTCCGTCTCGTTGTTGACCTTGATGAGCAGCAGTTCGCGCTCGATCGTATCTTTCTCGTCGAGGATCTCGACTTTCTTGACGTTATGGAGTTTCCGCAGCTGGTTCAGCATCTGCGCTCTCGCGTAGCCGTCTCCGCTCATGGAAAGGGTGATGCGGGAGTACTCCGGAGACTCGGTGACACCGACGGTCAGAGCGTCGATGTTGAAGCCCCGGCGGGTGAACATGCTGGTGACACGGGTCAGGACGCCGAACTTGTTGTCGACATAGATTGCAATGACGAATCTGGTCTCGTCTTTTTTCACTTCTGCCATCTTATTTCGCTCCTCTCTCGGTGACCATGTCGGCGACCGTTTTTCCGGCCGGGATCATCGGAAGGACGAACTCGTCCTTGTTGATCCGGCAGTCGATGAGGGTGACCCCACCGGAATGATAGGCTTTGTCGAAGGCCTCACGGAACTCTTCGACGGTCTCGGTGACGACACCGGTGGCGCCGAAGGCCTCTGCCAGTTTGACGTAGTCCGGCGCGCGTTCTTCGAGCACCGTGTTGGAATAGCGCTCTCCATAGAAGAGGGTCTGCCACTGGCGGACCATGCCGAGGACCTTGTTGTTCATGATGACGACGGTCAGGGGCAGTTTATAGAGAACGGAGGTCATGACCTCGTTGAGGTTCATGCCGAAGGAACCGTCGCCCGTGACGAGGACGGTGGGCTGTTTCGAACCAACACAGGCGCCTTCTGCCGCGCCCATGCCGAAGCCCATGGTGCCGAGTCCGCCGCTGGTGACGAACTTGCGTGGCTTGCGGAAGGTCAGGTACTGTGCCGCCCACATCTGGTGCTGGCCGACGTCGGTGGCAACGACGGTGTCATCGGACTTGATGTCGTTGATGACGTTCATGATGTCTCTCGGGTCGACGCCGAGGGTCTCGGCGTGCAGGCTCTGCTCTTTTTCCACAAGGGCGTCCACATGGGCGCGCCACTCGGGGTGTTCTTTCTTCTCAACGCCGCTGATGACTCTCGGAAGAGATACCCGTAAATCGCCACGGACACCGATGTCTGCGGTAACGTTCTTGGAGATCTCCGCGAAGTCGACATCCATGTGGATGATGGTCGCTTCCTTGCAGAACTCACTGGTCTTCCCCGTCACGCGGTCGGAGAAACGGGTGCCGATGGCGATGATGAGGTCCGCGTCGTCCTGCGCGATGGTGGAGGCGTACTGGCCGTGCATGCCGACCATGCCGAGGTAGCGGGGGTTCTCGTTCGGGACACAGGAGATGCCCATGAGGGAACTGCCGATGACCGCGTCGATCTTGTCAGCGAGTTTGACGACATCGTCATAGGCTTCTGCCGCGTTGATGCCGCCGCCGATATAGATAAACGGCTTCTCCGCCTTGTTGATGGCCGCAATCGCTTCGGCGATGCGGTTCTCCTGGGGCTGGATGCGGTCGTAGGGACGGGACGGGCCCTGGGGCTCGAAGTCCGTGACCATGTTCTGGATGTCCTTCGGGATGTCGATGAGGACGGGGCCCGGACGGTCAGACTTGGCGATCTTGAAGGCCTCTCTCATGATGGCCGGCAGCTCGTCGATATCGTTGACGAAGTAGTTGTGCTTGGTGATGGGCAGAGTGATGCCGGTGATGTCGACCTCCTGGAAACTGTCCTTGCCGACCATCGGACGACCGACGTTGCCGGTGATTGCGACGACCGGGATGGAGTCCAGCATGGCGGTGGCGATACCGGTGACGAGGTTCGTGGCACCGGGGCCGGAGGTGGCGAGCACGACGCCGACTTTGCCGGTCGCTCTCGCGTAGCCGTCTGCCGCATGGGCCGCGTGCTGCTCGTGGGAGACCAGTACGTGGTTGATCCGGTCAGAGCGCGCATAGAGCGCGTCGTAAATATCCAGGACCGTACCTCCCGGATATCCGAAGATGTCGGTGACTCCCTGATCGATGAGGGACTCAATGACGATTTCCGCACCTTTCAGTTTCATAAAACATTACTCCTTACTGCAGTTTCTTTTCTGGCGGCACGAGGGTATAAAAAAATCTCTCTACCCAAAATGCCTTCACATTTTCGGATAAAAGAGACGAAGAAAATATGACACTCCGCGGTACCACTCTTTTTGGCGATGTACGCCCTCTCTGCTCACGTCCAGCAACGTGACTCTCTGTAACGGGAGAACCCGTCCTGACCTACTTTGGAGTTCAGTCAGACAGCTCCGGGAGGACTTATACCAAACGTTCTGTGTCTGCCTTGCACCGACCGGCAGCTCTCTGATCACGTTCCGAAAGGCTTTTTTCCCTTCACAGCTTTTAACAATTATTTGAAAGTATCTTACAACAAACAAAAAAGACCTGTCAAGCGAGATTGTGAAAAAAATGAAAAGCGCCCCTGAAAACTGTCTTATCTCTGTACATTTCCCCTTTAGCTGTAATCTTTTTTATGATATAATGTGACAAAGGCACAAATATTGTCTGATAATTGACAATATTTTGTCAAAAGCAGAGAACGGAAGGAGAAATAACAATGGTGTATGACATTGCTATTATCGGCGCGGGCGTCGTGGGAACACAGATCGCGCGGAACTTCTCGAAGTACGATCTGAAGACCGTGCTCCTCGAGAAGGAGTCGGATGTCGCAATGGGCACGACGAAGGCCAACTCTGGTATCGTCCATGCCGGTTTCGACTGCCAGTCCGGCACTATGATGGCAGACCTCAACGTCAAAGGCTGCCGCATGATGGAAGAAGTCGCCACGACTCTCCATGTCCCCTATGAGAAGAACGGCTCTCTCGTCGTCGCTTTCTCGGAAGAGGAAATGGAAACCATCAAGGAACTGTATGACCGTGGTATCACCAACGGCCTTACGGAAGACGAACTGAAGATCATCGGCCGCGAAGAACTCGTGGAGCTCGAGCCGCACATCGCGGACAATGCTGTCGGAGCCCTCTATGCTCCCACCGCAGGCATCGTCTCCCCCTATGAACTGGCCATCGGCGCAGCAGAATGCGCAGTCGGCAACGGTGTCGAATTCCTTCGCACCTTCAACGTCGGCGGCATCATCTTCGAAGACGGCATGTTCACCATCGGCGCCAAGGACGGACGCATCATCCGCTCCAAGTGGGTCATCAACGCCGGCGGTCTGTTCGCGAATATCATCGCGGACAACTTCAACAATGAAAAATTCAAGGTCATCCCGAGAATCGGTGAGTACGGCCTTCTCGACCGTGACGTCTATCCGCTCGTCACGCATACGGTCTTCCAGTGCCCCTCCAAGATGGGTAAGGGCATCCTGGTCGCACCGACCACCCACCACAACGTCTTCGTCGGCCCCACTTCCCGTGACATGGAAGACAACATGGACGGCAGACATGACCTCGGTGTCCGCGTCGGCGCTCTTCGCGAGACCTACGCGGCCGCTCAGAAGTCCATCCCGTCCGTCAGCGCCAGAGACCAGATCACTTCGTTCGCTGGTCTCCGTGCCCACTGGGTCGAGCATGACTTCTACATCAACCCCGCCAAGAACAACGATCACTTCATCAACCTGATCGGTATCGAATCCCCCGGTCTTGCCGCCTCCCCCGCCATCGCCGAGTACGTCGAGAACATGGTCCTCGACATCATGGGCGAGAAACCGGCTGAGAAGGCTGACTGGAACCCGTCCCGCAAGGCTCCCGTCTTCTTCCGGACCATGTCCCCCGAAGAGCGCGCAGAGCTCATCGCGAAAGACCCGGCCTACAGCCGCATCGTCTGCCGCTGCGAAACGGTCACCGAGGGTGAGATCAGAGACGCCATCCGTGCACCGGCCGGCGCTGTCGACCTCGACGGCGTAAAACGCCGCACCCGTGCCGGCATGGGCCGCTGCCAGGGCGGTTTCTGCGGATCCAGAGTCATGGAGATCCTTTCCGAAGAACTGGATAAACCCATCGCCGAGATCAAGAAATTCGGAAGAGGTTCCGACATCATTTACGAAAGGACGAAATGATCATGACTGAGATTTTGAATTATGACCTTGTCGTCGTCGGTGGCGGCCCTGCCGGTATGGCAGCAGCCCTTGCCGCAAAAGACAACGGGGTCCCCGAAGAAAAAATCATCGTTCTCGAGCGTGACGTCCGTCTCGGCGGTATCCTCGAGCAGTGCATCCATACCGGTTTCGGTCTCACCTACTTCGGTGAAGAGCTCTCCGGTCCCGAATATGCAGACCGTTTCGTCAAACTCATGGACGAAACCAAGATCGCCGTCAAGCTCAACACGATGGTCCTGAACATCACGAAAGAGAACCAGGTCATCGCCACCAATAAAGAAGACGGCCTCATCACCATCAACGCCAAGGCGATCATCCTCGCCATGGGCTGCCGGGAACGTCCCCGCGGTGCTCTCGACATCGCCGGCACCCGTCCTGCAGGCGTCATGTCCGCCGGCCAGGCGCAGAAGTTCGTCAACATCGACGGCTACATGCCCGGCCACGAAGTCGTCATCCTGGGTTCCGGTGACATCGGCCTCATCATGGCCCGCCGTATGACCCTCGAAGGCGCCAAAGTCAAAGTCGTCTGCGAAGTCATGCCCTACTCCGGCGGTCTTCAGAGAAACATCGTTCAGTGTCTCGAAGACTTCGACATCCCGCTGCGTCTCTCCTGCACCGTCATCAAGGTCCACGGCAGAGATCGTGTCGAAGGTGTCACCATCGCCAACGTCGACGACCACATGCTTCCCATCCCGGGAACCGAAGAGTACATCCCCTGCGACACCGTCCTTCTTTCTGTCGGTCTGATCCCCGAGAACGAGCTGTCCAAGCAGATCGACCTCGACATGGATATGATCACCCGCGGCCCGAAGGTCGACGAGATGAGAATGACCTCTCAGCCCGGTGTCTTTGCCTGCGGTAACGTCCTCCAGGTCCACGACCTCGTCGACTTCGTCACCCAGGAATCCCAGATCGCCGGTAAGGGCGCTGCCCAGTACATCGACGGTCTCCGCCACGGCGATGTCATCAAGACCCGCGGCCAGAACGGTGTCCGTTACACGGTCCCGCAGAGCATCAACCTCGACGAGAAAGAAGACGTCAAGATCTACTTCCGTGTCGGCAACGTCTTCCACGACAAGCGCGTCGTCGTCACCTGTGGCGACAAAGTCCTGTCCAACCGCAAAAAGATCAAACTCGCTCCCGGCGAAATGGAAAACGTCATCATCAAGGCAGCTGACATTGCCGAGATGACCGCAGACCAGGAGATCGTCGTCAGCATTGAGGAGGCGTAACTATGACTGAAAGAAAACTGATTTGCGTCGCGTGTCCTCGCGGCTGCCCTGTCACCGTCACGCTCGATGACAACAACGAGATCGTCAAGGTCGAAGGCAACACCTGCCCCCGCGGCGACACCTATGCCAGAGCTGAAGTCACTCATCCGGAACGTTCCCTGACCTCCACGGTCAAGGTCACCGGCGGCAAACACTATGTCGTTCCCTGCAAGTCCAGCGTCGCGATTCCGAAGGAACTTCTCTTCGACGCCATGGTCGAGATCAACAAGGCGTCCATCGCCGCTCCGGTCCACATTGGCGATGTCATCATCAAAAACATCCTCGGCACCGGTGCCGACATCGTTGCCACCAACGAGATCGACTAATACAAAGTCATACACTTGTAAATTCGCCCCGTACTGACAGTACGGGGCGTTTGTCATTGACCGAACGTCTGAAACCTTATATAATTTAGTATATATTGTGTTTTGTTACACTTCTTTTTATGAGAGGGCACTACATGGACGGAAAGAGATCCCGCAGTACGGTACGGCTGTTGGATGCCATCGCAGTCATCCTTCTCATCATGGCGGCAGTGCTGACCTATCTGCACCACAGCGTCGACTTCACGAACATCACGGCTCCCTTCGAGCGGCTCTACTCCACGGCTCAGGAACAGTTCCCGCAGCAGGAGATCACCCCCGGTGAGACCCAGGAAGAGATCGAGAAAGCGGAAGCCGAAGAGCAGAGCGACGTCTTCCACCAGATCGCATCGACTGCCGAACAGATGAGAGATGATCTCGGGCTCACCAAAGCTCAGATGTACTACATCAAATTCAAGACCTTTATGGAGAACCTGGAACAACGGGTGACGGAGCTTCCCTACAAGCCCCTCATCATCCTGGCACTTCTCCTGTTCTTTGCTGTCAAATCCTTTGTCGGCATCGTCCCCGTCTCCGCCACCTGCCTGATCGCCGCCGTCATCTTCCCCTACCCCATGGCCCTTCTCATCAACTTCGTCGGGGTCGGCATCATCTTCACCATCAAGTGGGCGATGGGCTATAACGCGAAGTCCAACGCCATCAAGAAATACATCATGAAGTCCGACAACCTCTGGCGAGTCGTTTCGGACGCCGACAACAGTACGAAGAAAGCCATCAAGGAGTCTTCGGACAAACGCAAAGCGGAAAAGGAAGCCCTCGATGCCCTCCAGGGCAAGAACGAACCGAAGCCGAAGAAAGAGCTTCCCCTCATCCTGAAGTTCTTCGTCGCCATCGGCAAAGGCATCGGAAAGGTCGTCCGGGCCATCAAGAACGCGCTCCTGAAAGTCCCGGTCCTGTCCATCGCCGTCGACGATGAGGATGCCGAGATGAGCGCAAAGGGCGGCACCGGCAACCCCCTCATCCTGTTTGCGCTGAGACTCATCCCCTTCGTGCCGGCCAACCCGGTCAGCAGCCTCTTCGGGAACATGAAGATGGACTACCGGTCCTTCCTCGTCATCTCCCTGTTCGGCTATCTCCTGAAGGTCGTGTCCTTCACCGCCATCGGGTACAACATCTCCGACCCCTTCTCGTCGAAGTTCATCGTGCCCTTCATCGCGCTGCTGTACATCGCCGGCATCAGCCTCTTCGGCGTCAACTCCTTCCTGAAGTACGCCGACAAGCGCAACGCTGAACGCGCCAAAGAAAAGCAGACTGAAAAACCGGCCGAAGCGTAGGAGCATAACGCTGCTCCGCCCCTCGTTACAAGGTCCGTTCCTCGCGAGAGGTAAGATTCTATCGCCTCCCGGCGAGCGCTCCGGTACGATTGTAACTAGTGGCGGACATCGTTATGCTCTCCGTAGATAAATAATAATAAAGTAAAACCCTCTTCCATCTGGAAGAGGGTTTTCGATTGTTGATAACAATTGAGACGGAGCAGCGTTATGCGCTTTACGCCTTCATGAGAGCATTGAAACCTTCGGCGTCGATCTTCTCGTGTTCGAGGAGGTACTCGGCGAGCTTGTCGAGCTGGTCGCGGTGCTCGGTGAGGATGGCCTCACAGCGGTCGTAGGCGGTCTTCAGCTGCGCTTTGACGGCTTCGTCGATTGCGGTGGCCGTGGTCTCGGAATACTCCTTGCCGGTGCCGTAGAAGCCCGTATTGGTGCCGTAGGTGGCAAGGCCGATGGTCTCGTCCATACCGTAGCGGGTGATCATGCCCTTGGCAAGGGACGTGGCCCGGTCGAGGTCGTTGGACGCACCGGTGGAGATGTCGCCGATGACGAGGGCTTCCGCCACACGTCCGCCGAGCAGGGTGACGAGTTCATCCAGCATCTCGTTGCGGGACATGTACATCTTGTCTTCCTGGGGCGTACTCATGGTGTAGCCGCCGGCGGAACCGCGCGGGATGATGGAGACTTCGGTGACGGGGTCCTGGGTGTCCAGGTAGTAGGTCGCCACCGCATGGCCGGCCTCGTGGAACGCGGTCAGACGGCGCTCCTTGTCGGTCACTTTCCGGGAACGTTTCTCGGCGCCCATCATGACTTTGACGGCCGCTTCTTTCAGTTCCTCGTTGCCGATGGCCACTTTATCTCTCTTGGCAGCCAGCAGGGCCGCCTCGTTCAGCAGGTTTTCGAGATCCGCACCGGTGAAGCCGGTGGTGTTCTTCGCGACTTCCGACAGGTCGACTTCCGGAGCCAGCGGTTTTTCCTTGACGTGGACCTTCAGGATGGCCTCACGCGCCTTGATGTCCGGGTAACCGACATGGACCTGACGGTCGAAGCGGCCGGGTCTCATGAGAGCCGGGTCCAGGACGTCGGCGCGGTTCGTGGCGCCGATGAGGATGATGTTCTCCTCCGTGGTGAAGCCGTCCATCTCGACCAGGAGCTGGTTGAGGGTCGTCTCACGCTCCTCGTTGCCGGTGTAGAGGTCTGTGGCACGTTTCCGGGCCATAGCGTCGATCTCGTCGATGAAGACGATGGCGGGCGCGTTGGCCTTGGCCTGGGCGAATAAATCGCGAACACGGGCAGCACCGACGCCGACATACATCTCGACGAATTCGGAGCCGGAGACCGAGAAGAACGGGACGCCCGCTTCCCCGGCGACGGCTCTCGCGAGCAGGGTCTTACCGGTACCGGGAGGGCCCACCATCAGGACACCCTTCGGCACGCGGGCACCGAGGCGGGTGAACTTTTCGGGGTCTCTCAGGTATTCGACGATCTCCTTCAGTTCTTCCTTCTCCTCTTCAGCGCCGGCCACGTCGTCGAACGTCGCGGTGCGGTGGCTCTGGAGGGAGAACTTGGACTTCGTGAACTGCTGTCTTCCCTGGTCCTGGCGGATCTGCATCTGCTGCTGGTTCTGGGACATGTTCCAGAGCGCGTTGTCGAGGACGAGCAGCGTAGCGATGCCGCCGATGAGAGCGAAGTACACCCAGTTCGGGATGCCCCGGGAATAGTCCATGGCGATGGGGTCGTCCGGGTTCTCATCGTTGTGCTTCTTGACCAGCTTGTGGATGTCCTTCAGGAACAGCTGCGTGTCCGGGACGATGGCGGAGCCATAGGCACCGGAATCCTTCCGCTGGAAAACAAGGTTGCGGCTGCTCATGTCGAGGTGGTAAGCGGACACTTTCCCCTCCCGGAACAGACGCAGGACGTCGGAGTATTTCAATTGTTTGCTCTGTGCGTAATCAAAGAACTTGAGCAGCCCGAGGCCGGTGCCGGCGACGGTCAGACCGGTGAACCCTGCGTTCTCCATGGCTGCGGAGGCGGCGGAGTTCGGGTCTTTCAGCTGTTGCAAGAACTTTCTGAATCGATTTTCGCTCAAAGTGCAGACACCTTCTTTCTAAGTTAAAACTACTATAGTATTAGATTGTACAAAAGTCAATTTCTAATTTGTATACAGACCGACTCATGGGACAAAAAAGCGGGATGCCCCGAAAGACATCCCGGTCCATGCTGTTCTGTTTTATACTTCTCCCCGCTCGGCCTTCTCGACTTCGGAAATAATGAAGTCGACGACCTCTTCCTGCGGGATGCCGAGGACGGTGCCGAACTCTTCATAGACGAGGCTCTCCGCATGCTTCATGGCGTTCTCGTCGATGGTCCAGAGCTTCTTGCCCTCTTCCTTGCGTTCTTTCTTGTGGTTGTAGAGGTTCTTGATGAGGAGGAGCAGTTCTCTGCGGTCGCCCTTCTCGAAGACCTCGTTGTAGTACTCGCCGCGGACTTTGTTGTCCTCTTCCCACTCGACTTCCTCGCCGGGCAGCGAGTGGATGATGTCGAGGATCTGCTCTTTACTGAGGATGGAGCGCATCTTGGAAAGGATCTCCTCGTTGTCAGCGGGTACGAACAAAGTGGAGCCTTCGTTGCCCTGCGGTTTCAGGATGTAGTATTCCCGAATGACGCCGGCAAACTTCTCCTTCCGTTTGTCCGCCACGAGGCAAACGCCGTTGTCCCCGTAGATGACATATGAATTCAGCTCCAGCATGTTGTCCCCTCCCCCTGATCTCATTGGGCGATTTACGTAATGAACGCTCATATTATAGCACATTTTTCACAAAAATGCCAGTTTCCTCTTGTCATAGTTTCACAGAAAAAACGACCCCGAAGGGGTTCTTCGGGGTCGTTTCTATTTATTTGGAGTTTACTGGAGCAGAGTGATGCCGTGCTCTTCGCATTCCCGGATCATATCTTCCGGCCATACGGAGACCTGGACTTCGCCCACATGGGCTTTCTCCAGCATGAACATGCAGACACGGGACTGTCCGATACCGCCGCCGATGGTCAGCGGCAGCGTGCCGTCGATGATGCCCTGGTGGAACGGGAACTGAAGGCGTTCTTCACAGCCCGCTTTCTTCAGCTGTTCCTTGAGGGACTCGGCATCGACACGGATGCCCATGGAAGAGATTTCTTCCGCACATTCGAGGACTTCGTTCCAGAGGAGCAGGTCGCCGTTGAGTTTCCAGTCATCGTAGTCCGGAGCGCGGCCGTCATGTTTCTCACCGCTCTTCAGTACATCGCCGATCTGCATGAGGAATACCGTTCTCTTCTCCTCGACGATGCGGTCTTCCCGCTCTTTCGGAGTGAGGTCCGGGTACAGGTCCTCGAGTTCCTGGCTCGTGATGAAGAAGACGTTCGGGTCGATGGTCCGGTGCAGGTCCGGGTATTCGTTGTTCACGAATGCCTTCGTTGCCACCAGAGCATTGACGATGCGCTGGACCGTGAACTTGAGGTACTCAAGGTTCCGCTGATCCTCGGTGATGACGCATTCCCAGTCCCACTGGTCGACATAGATGGAGTGGAGCGAATCGCACTTGTCGTCTCTGCGAATGGCGGACATGTTCGTGTACATGCCCTCGCCCGGGTCGAACCCGTAGCGGCCGAGAGCGGCACGTTTCCACTTCGCCAGAGACTGGACCACCTGAGCGGTCCCGTCGACGTTCAGCATGTCGAATTCGACCTTGCGCTCGACGCCGTTCAGGTCGTCGTTGATGCCGCTCGCTGCCGTAACGAACAGCGGGCAGGTGACGCGGCGAAGGTTCAGCGCATGCCGAATGTTCTTCTGAAACGCGTCTCGCGTGAATTCAACAGCCGTCTGGGTCTCTTTCGGAGACAGTTTGGCGACATAACCTTCCGGGAAGATCAGTCCTTCATACATGTTCTTATACACATCCCTGTGCCTTCATGGCCTCTGCGACCTTCAGGAAACCGGCAATGTTGGCACCAGCCATGTAGTTGCCTTCGAGACCGAATTCCTTGGAAGCGGAGTCACAAGCGGCGAAAATATCTTTCATAATGTTCTTCAGTTTATCATCGACTTCTTCGAATGTCCAGCCATAACGCATAGAATTCTGAGACATTTCGAGACCGGAAACAGCAACACCACCGGCGTTGGCAGCTTTGGCCGGGCCGTAGAGCATGTTGTTGTCGAAGTAAACTTCGATGGCTTCCGGAGTGGAAGGCATGTTCGCGCCTTCGCAGACACAGTAGCAGCCGTTGGCAGCAAGAGCCTTGGCGGACTCTTCGTTGATCTCGTTCTGGGTAGCGCACGGAAGGGCGATATCGCAGGGAACGGTCCAGACGCCGCTGCAGCCTTCATGGTACTCAGCATCCGGATGGGTGGTGACGTACTCTTTGATTCTCTTTCTCTCAACTTCCTTCAGCTGCTTGACACAGTCGAGGTCGATGCCGTTCTTGTCGACGACATAGCCGTTGGAGTCGGACATGGTGATGACCTTGGCGCCGAGAGCGGTGGCCTTTTCACAGGCATAGATGGCAACGTTACCGGAGCCGGAGATGCAGACGGTCTGGCCCTCGAAGGACTTGCCGTTGGCTTTCAGGACTTCGTTGGTGAAGTAGCAGAGACCATAGCCGGTCGCTTCGGTTCTGGCAAGGGAGCCGCCGAAGGTGAGGCCTTTACCGGTGAGGACGCCGGTGAATTCGTTGCGCAGTCTCTTGTACTGGCCGAACATGTAAGCGACTTCACGGGCACCGGTGCCGATGTCGCCGGCGGGAACGTCGGTGTCAGCGCCGATGTGCTTGGAGAGCTCGGTCATGAAGCTCTGGCAGAAACGCATGACTTCAGCGTCGGACTTGCCCTTCGGGTCGAAGTCGGAACCGCCCTTGCCGCCGCCCATGGGAAGGGTGGTCAGGGAGTTCTTGAAGATCTGCTCGAAACCAAGGAACTTGATGATGCCGAGGTAAACGGACGGATGGAGACGGATGCCGCCTTTGTAGGGACCAATGGCGGAGTTGAACTGGACGCGGAAACCGCGGTTGACCTGGACTTTGCCGTTGTCATCGACCCACGGGACGCGGAAGATGATCTGTCTTTCGGGCTCGACGATGCGCTCGAAGACGCCGGCTTCGATGAGGTCGGGGCGGGCATCGGCGACGGGGTCGAGGGACTCAAAGACCTCGGTGACAGCCTGGATGAATTCCGGCTGGTCGCCATCGCGCTTCTTGACGTTTTCCAGTACTTCGATGAGATGTTTGTTCTGCATAAACTTTCAAACTCCATTCCTTTTGATATTGTTATTGGCTTACTTGACAAAAAAAAGCGGCAAAACAGGACAGTCCCCTCTCCGGGAAACTGCGACGCCTTTGCCGCTTCGCAGAGTATTATATATGCAAAAACCATCAATGTCAACTTTCATTTTGAAGTTTTCCCACTTTTTCCCTTTAGCAGTTTACAGTGGGTGTAAAATCGCGCAGTTACGCGAAAAGTGAGTCATTGCTCACCGCAAATCGCCAAATGTCCATGAAAAACCGCTTGAAAAATGAAAAACACGAGACTATACTATGGATGTAAAATATATAACATTCACTTTTGCAGTGAGCAATGGAGTTCATTTGCGTCACGGGGATAGTGCCCCCTGCACGCAGGTGGGCTTTTTCTTTTGTGTGTTTGTCAGGAAGGAGTTACAACATGAGTACGAAATACATCTTTGTGACCGGCGGTGTCGTGTCGGGCCTCGGCAAGGGCATCACGGCGGCGTCCCTCGGGCGTCTGCTGAAAGCGAGAGGCTACAAAGTCGCCTCCCAGAAGCTGGACCCCTACATCAACGTGGACCCCGGCACCATGAGTCCGTACCAGCACGGCGAAGTCTATGTGACGGAGGACGGCGCGGAGACGGACCTGGACCTCGGCCACTATGAGCGGTTCATCGACGAGGACCTCAACAAGTTCTCGAACCTCACGACCGGCAAGGTCTACTGGAACGTCCTCAACAAGGAGCGCCGCGGCGAGTACCTCGGCCAGACGGTGCAGGTCATCCCCCACATCACGAACGAGATCAAGGACTTCATCTACGCGGTCGGCGACCATTCCGAAGCGGACGTCGTCATCACGGAGATTGGCGGCACCATCGGCGACATCGAGTCCCAGCCCTTCATCGAGGCGATCCGCCAGGTGTCCCTCGAAGTGGGTCCCGAAAACTGCTGCTTCATCCACGTCACCCTCGTCCCCTTCCTCTCCGGTTCGGACGAGCACAAGACCAAACCGACCCAGCACTCCGTCAAGGAACTGCAGGGCATGGGCATCCACCCGAACTTCATCGTCCTGCGTTGTGATGAACCCCTCGAACCCGGCATCTTCAAGAAGATCGCCATGTTCTGCAACGTCAAGCCTGAGCACGTCATCGAGAACATGACCGTTCCGGTCCTCTACGAAGCGCCGGTCATGCTGGAAAAGAGCGGCTTCTCCCGCCTCGTCTGTCTGGACCTCGGCCTCGACCCCCACGAACTCGAACTGGACGAGTGGAAAGAGATGGTCGAACGCATCAAGAACGCGTCGAAGAACGTGACCATCGGCATCGTCGGCAAGTACGTGCAGCTCCACGACGCTTACCTTTCCGTAGCAGAAGCCCTGCGGCATGCCGGCTACGAGTGCGGCGCCCATGTGGACATCGAGTGGATCGACTCCGAGACCATCACCCCGGACAACGTGGGCGATGTACTCTCGCACTGCGACGGCATCGTCGTGCCCGGCGGGTTCGGTAACCGGGGCATCGAAGGGAAGATCGCCACGGCGGAGTACTGCAGAACGCATAACCTCCCCTATCTCGGCATCTGCCTCGGCATGCAGATCGCGGTCATCGAGTTCGCGCGGCATGTCTGCGGCATCGAAGGGGCGAACTCCGGCGAGTTCGATGAGACCGCCAAAGACAAGGTCATCGACTTCATGCCGGACCAGTACAAGAACATCCGCAAGGGCGGCACCCTGCGCCTCGGCGCGTACCCCTGTGTCATCAGTGAAGGGACACAGATGGAGAAGTGGTACGGGCAGAAGGAGATCCAGGAGCGCCACCGCCACCGCTACGAGTTCAACAACGACTACCGGAAGGTGCTCTCCGACGCCGGCCTCGTCCTGTCCGGACGCTCCCCCGACGACCTCATCATCGAGACGGTCGAAGTGCCGGAGAACGACTTCTACATCGGCGTCCAGTACCACCCCGAGTTCAAGTCCCGCCCGACGAAGGCCCACCCCCTCTTCAAAGGCCTCGTGAGCACCGCTCTCAATAAGGATTGAGGTTTTGAGGCGAAAAGCTTTTATCGTAATAGACCCCCCAAAAGTCAAAGACTTTTGGGGGTTATTTACGATGATTCACGCTAAACCTCTTTTTTTTGCATTTTAGCGTGATAATTCTTGCCCCTTTTCTTGGAAAATCAGGTTTTTCAAAGTCTTTTTTCACGCTAAATTCTCGTTTTTGGCGTTTTAGCGTGAAAAATCATTCTTTTCTACTCTGAAATGCCAATAATTCCAGTATTTTATTCACGCTAAACCTCGATTTTTGCATTCTAGCGTGAATAATCGTTCTTTTCTACTCTGAGATCCTAATAATTCCAGTTCTTTTGTCACGCTAAAACCTCGATTTTGGCGATTTAGCGTGACAATTTATAAATATCCAGTTTCATTAGTCCAACGATCGTATGTTTGGACATAAAAATGGCTTCCCGCTAGGGAAGCCATTTTCATTTGTCTGATCGGCAGCGTATTTAGCGGCCGCCGCCTCCGATGCCGCCGCCGGAGAAGCCTCCGCCTCCGCCGAAGGAGGAGAAGCCGCCGCCACCGCTCGATGCGGTGTTGATCTCCTGGGCGGAGCGTCCGGCCATGTAGCTGTTATAGGCGGTGTTGGAGAAGCGGTTCATCCAGTGCATCATCCAGAGCATGTCATACGCATCCCAGCCGGCGCCGTAGTAGCCGTACGCCTGCGGGTTCGAGAAGAAGTCGGGGACCAGTTCCTTGAACTGTTCCGCCACTTCGTCCGCGATGCCGAAGAGTGCCGCGTAGGTCAGGTAGTCGCCCCAGAGGCCGACGTCTCTCGCTTCCCGTTCGTTGATGATGGTGAACTCCTTCAGGAACTTTCGGAAGCCGATGAGTTCGAGGAACTTCTGCTTGCCGGTCTCCGTGAGGACGGTCTTGTGAGAGGTGAAGAGGAGCTTCTTCTCCGCCACGTCCTCGACACGGTGAGAGGCTTTCGCGCTGCGCATGCCTTCGTTGAGCGAATTCTCGAAGAAGTCTTCGAGACGCTCATAGTGTGCCTGCGCATAGTGCTTGAGCTCTTTTTCCTGGAGGATGTCGTCCTCTCCCGCTGCCGCGTGCAGGATGCGCCAGAGCTGTTCTTCCACACCGGTGATCTTGCCGTTGCTGGCCTCCTGAGAGCCCTGCGTAAAGACGATGGACGGGGTCATCTTTTCACCAAAGAGACCGCCCATACGTTTCTCGGGTTTCTCCTCGACGCGGCACCAGCCGTTCTTCATCCATTTGAGCAGGTACGCTTCGATGATGGCGCCTTTGCCGGGCAGTTCATCCATGGTATCAAGGGCGAGGTACGCCTCCGGAAGGCTGCCGTCGAGCGGGATGTCTCTCGAGTAGAGGACTTCCTTTTTCTCTTTCCGTGTGATGTTCGATACGATGCGGGACAGCAGGCCGCTCTTGTTCGAGCTGCTCCCCATCAGCGCTTTGCCGATGCCGTAGATGAAGATGAAGAGCGCGATCGCGGGAATGAAGAACGCCATGAGGATGTCTCTTGCGCCCCCGTTCCCGTTGAACAGGAACCCGATATCTTCATCGTTCGACAGGTCTTCGAAGATCGACGAGGAGGAGTCTTCCAGGCTGGACGATGCATCGCCGCCGGAGGTACCGTCATCGTACGCTTCGATGTTGTAGTCCGAGCCGACAAAGGCCTGTTCCACCAGGCTGCGGAACGTCGTGCCGGTCTCCACTTCCGGGTAGAAGATGTCTTCATTGAAGCGGCACATGACGTTGCAGAAATTGATGGTGCCGCCCTCGTCCGACTCCACGATGACACGGCCGTCTTCGAGACGGGTGGTGCCCATGAGGCCGAACGCCCAGAACTTCGTATTCTCTTTCGTCAGCTCCTCCACGTCCTGCGTGTCGATGGTGACCGAGACGTGGTCGGGTGCGGGATCCAGCGCCGAGTTGATGAACCGGATATGGAAGCCGTCATAGCCGTCCGAGTACTTCTGGACGACGTTGGTCATGATGTAAGAGACCTGGTACTTGTTCCGGCCGCTGCCTGAGACGCCCCAGCAGAGTTCGACTCCGCCGTCGGAGCGCTGCGCGATGCCGCACTTCTGGTACTTCATGGTCCGCTTGTCGGCGGTACTCATGCCGGATCCGACATCCCAGTCTTCCCCGGTGTACGTGTACTCGACCTCGTTGGTCAGGTCTTTGACCTGCATGTTGCGGATGCTCATCTGACCGAGATTGGTCTTCGGGATGAACAGTTCCGACCAGTCGTCATCGATTTCGACGTCCCAGAGTTCAATGACCTGCGCGTCTCCGTTGTCGAGGAGCGTGACATTGACATCGATGGAATAGTACTCTCCCTCACCGCTCCAGGCGAACGACGGAAGGACCGTCAGGGCAGCCGCGAAGAGCATGACGAGGAAGGCACTCCCCATCCTTGTGAGTGCTTTTCTCATAGTATGTTTCCCTCAAACAGTTTTGGGGCGATTTACCGTTTCATATCGGGCATGTCTTTCTTGGCCTCTTCGGTCTGGAGGTAATCCTTGACCGGGAAACCGAGCATACCGGCGACGAGGCTCGTCGGGAACTGACGGACGACACGGTTGAACTTGGTGACGGTGTCGTTGTAGGTCATGCGGGCCAGACGGACGTTCTCTTCGTACTGCTTGACGCCCTGCATGGTCTCGATGTACATGGTGTTCGCTTTGAGGTCCGGATACTGCTCCGCGACCGCCATGAAGCGGGACATGGCCTGGGTCAGGAAGTTCTCCTGGGCCTCGGCGTCGGCCGCCGTGCTGTTCGCCGTAATGGGCTGACGGTGCGCGATGACGTCTTTCAGCGTGTTGTATTCGTGCTCATCATACTGTTTGGTGAGGTCTGCCAGTGCGTTCAGAGCATCCCAGCGGGTGTTCTGCTGGACGCCGATCTGCGACATGGCGTTGCCGCACAGCTCATCGATGGAAACGAGCCGGCGCTGGACCGAGATGACCCAGACGGCGATGAGCGCCACAAGTACGATAGCAATGATTGCGATGATGATTCCAACAGACATAGTTCATTCTCCTTTTGACAAAGTATTTGATCATGTCCCGGCAGGGATGTCCGAACGACGCCTCCTGCCTCATCTTAATCATATAAGAAAAACCTAAAAAATACCAGAAAAAAGAAAAAAGCTCCGTCTGGATCCGTTCCAGGAAAGCGAAAAAAAAGGAAGCCAAAAGTCCAGACAGATCCGTGGGGTCCCTCGCAGAGGGGGTTCGGTTGGCGCGGATCTGGATGGAGCTTTTGGCTTCTCAGCGTCAATTCAATTTCAAAAGGCCGCGGTTGAGCATTTTCTGCAGGGCCATCATGCCGCCTAGTTTGGCGTGCGGGAACGTGAGGCCACCCTGGAAGTAGATGGCATAGGGTTCTCTCATGGGACCGTCGGCGGAGAGCTCGATGGACGAGCCCTGGATGAAGTCGCCGGCCGCCATGACGACGAGGTCGTCATAACCGTCCATGGGAGCGGCCACGGGAGTGACGTAGCTGTCCACCGGGGCGGCGGCCTGGATGCCGGCGGTGAAGGCGAGCATTGCCTCCTCCGAGCCCAGTTCGATGGACTGGATGATGTCGTAGCGGGGCTCCGAGGAGGCCGGTACGACGTGGTAGCCGAGCTTCTCGTAAGCGGCTGCCACGAAGATGGCGCCCTTCACCGCCGACGCGACCACCGTCGGCGAGAAGAAGAAGCCCTGGTACAGAGCGGTGTTCACCGTCAGGGACGCGCCGATGTCCTGGCCGAGGCCCGGCGCGCTGAGCCGGTAGAGACACCGGTCCACGCAGGCCTGTGTCCCCGCGATGTACCCGCCGGTGGGCGCGATGCCGCCGCCCGGGTTCTTGATGAGGGATCCGACGACCATGTCCGCTCCGACGTCGGAGGGTTCGATGGTCTCCGTGAACTCGCCGTAGCAATTGTCCACCATGACGAGCACATCGGGTTTGATGTCCTTCACAAAAGTGATCAGTTCCCCGATCTGCTCGACCGAGAACGTCGGGCGCATCTGGTAACCTTTGGACCGCTGGATGGTGACGAGTTTCGTCTTCTCGTGGATGGCGGCTTTGATGCCGTCCCAGTCGAAAGACCCGTCATCGAGCAGGTCGACCTGGCGGTACGAGACACCGTACTCGGCGAGCGAGCAGGCGGACTCCCGGATGCCTATGACTTCCTCGAGGGTGTCATAGGGCTTCCCCACCGGGCTCAGCAGTTCGTCTCCCGGCAGGAGGTTCGCCGACAGGGCCGTGGCCAGCGCGTGGGTACCGCAGGTGATCTGCGGACGGACGAGCGCCGCCTCGGTGTGGAAGACGTCGGCGTAGACTTTTTCCAGTACATCGCGGCCGAGGTCATCGTGGCCGTAACCGGTGGTGCCGGCAAAACACTCGGCGGACACCCGGTTCTTCTGCATGGCGTGCAGCACCTTGTACTGGTTGTATTCAGCGACCTTGTCGAGTTCCTCGAAACGGTCCTTCAGACCGGCGAGGATCTCTTCGGAAAAGCTGAGCACCTCTTGCGAGATGCCCATTTCTTGATACAGATTCATTCGGTGGTTACCGCCTCTCCCGAATGCTCCCCGGCGTTCTGGATGGGCTCTTTGTCGACGAGCTCTTCCATCGTGTGCCAGCCGAGGACCGCGCATTTGACACGGGACGGCATATGAGAGATGTCCCGAAGAGAACCGGCTTCCTCCAGCTCTTCGATCTCCTCTTCTGTCGCCTCTTTCTTGATCATCCGCACGAAGATGTCGGCGAGTCTCTTCGCTTCATCCTTGTGCTTGCCGATGACCAGGTCCAGCATCATGTCGGCGGAGGCCATGGAAACGGCACAGCCGTCCCCGTTGTAGGAACCGTCGACGATGACGCCGTTCTCATCCATCTTGAGCTGCAGGACGATATCGTCGCCGCAACTGGGGTTCAGGCCCTCGAGGATGAGGTTCGGGTCCTTGAGGTTGTATTTATGCATCGGATGCAGGTTATGATCCGTCAGGATCTCGTTGTAGAATGCGTTAATCGCCATAGCCCATGGCCCCCCTGATCTGAGACAGGATGTCGAGGAAACGGTCGACTTCCTCCTCGGTGTTGTAGAACATCACGCTGGCTCTCGTCGTGGACGGGATGCCGAGGCAGATGTGAAGCGGCTGTGCGCAGTGGTGACCGGCACGGACCGCGACGTTGTTGTCCGCGAAGATGGCGGAGATGTCGTGGGGGTGTACCCCGTCGATCTTGAAGGTGATGATGCCGTGGTGCTCTTCCGGTTTGTCCGAGCCGAGGACCGTGACATGCGGGATGTCCCTGATGCCGTCGAGCATGCGCTTGCAGAGCATCGTCTCTCTTGCCTGGATGTCCTCAAAGCCGATGGACTGGATGTACTTGATAGCGGCTTCCAGCGCTACCGAGCCGGAGGCGTTGACCGTACCGGCCTCGAACTTGTGAGGCAGTTCGGACAGCGTCATGCCGTCATAGCTGACCGTCGAGATCATCTCACCGCCCGTCAGGAACGGAGGCATGGCAGCGAAGTGCTCCTCCTTGCCGTACAGGACGCCGATGCCCATGGGCGCCAGCATCTTGTGGCCGGAGAACGCTAGGAAGTCGACGTCGAGGTCCTGGACATCCACCGGCATGTGGGGCACGCTCTGGGCGCCGTCACAGACGATATAGGTACCGTTGTCATGGCACAGTTTCGCGAACGTTTTGATGTCGTTCTCCCGGCCCATGATGTTCGAGACCTGGGTGATGGCGAAGATCTTCGTCTTCGGGGTCAGCGCTTCAGCGACCATTTCCGCGGTCACTTCACCGGTGAGGTCCACTTCGAGGTATTTCACCGTGGCGCCGGCCTTTTCCGCGGCCATCCGCCAGGGCAGCATGTTGCTGTGGTGTTCCAGAATGGACACGAGGATCTCGTCGCCCTCCTTAAGCACCATCGGCGCAAAGCTGTAGGCGATGAGGTTCAGGCTCTCGGAAGCGTTGCGGGTAAAGACGATCTCCTTCGTGCTCTTCGCGTTTATGAAGTCCTTCACGGTCTCGCGGCCGTGTTCATAGGCACTCGTCGCGCGCTCGGAGAGCTCGTAGATGCCACGGAACGGGTTCGCGTTGGAGTCCACATAGAACTGCCATTCCGCGTCCATGACGCACTTCGGGTTCTGCGAGGTCGCAGAGTTGTCGAGGTACGCGAGGTCGGTGGCACCGAAGAACGGGAAGTCGGCCCGCACTTTGTTTACATCGATCATAATATGCTTCTTCTTTCTACCGCTCGGGCGATTTACAGATTGTTGTTGAACTCTACCAGTTCCTCGACGGTCTTCTCATCGGGGATCTGCCGGATGGTGGCTTCCAGTCTGGCCTTGGCCATCATCTCGTAGATCTCTTCGTTCGGGATACCGCGGGACTCGAGATAGAAGATGAGGTCGTCCGCGAGGCGGCCGACGGTACAGCCGTGTTCACCGGAGACGTCTTCCTCACCACAGAGGATGGTGGGGACGGTCTTGTTGGTGACACCGTTGTTCATGAGAAGCACGTTCTCGTTCTCTTCGCCCTTGGACTTCACAGCGCCCGGCTGGAAGTCGATGGTGGTCCGGAAGACCTTGAGACATTTGTCACGAAGGACGCCGGAGGTATAGATGTCCGTCTCACACTCTTTTCCGGTGTGGTTGACATAGTAGTTGATGTCCATGACGTGGTCATCGGCGGTGAGGTAACCGCTGCGGATGAAGCACTTCGCTCTGTCGCCGTTCAGTTCGACATGTCCGCCGAGGTCGTTCTCTTTGCCGGTGAAGGCGATCTGGATCGCCTTGAACTCGCCGGTCTCCGCGACGTCGGCACCGAAGTCATCGATGATGTGGTATCCGGTGGCGCAGCGATGGATCTGGACAAGGTTCACCTGTGCACCCTTCCCCACTTTGACGAGGGTCTGGAACGCGGCATAGCCGGTCGCGTCGTCCGCGGACTGAACGTCCATGATGAGGGTGACTTTCGCGTTGTCGCCAACGACGACTGCGTATTTATCGAAGGTGCTGGCACCGTCTGCCAGTTCATATTTGATGCGAACGGGTTCCTCGACTTCCACATCGTCTGCGACGGAGAAGCCTTTGACCGCGGTATCCGCCAGCAGCGCGTCCACTTCGGGACCGGCACCGCCTTTGACGTCTGCCACGACGGAGGTGTCGGCAAGCGTGTCGACGCCCACCGGCTGCAGGACCTCAGGGGCACCTGCGGAACCTTCCACCGCGAATTCCACCGTGCGCTCGTTCATCTTGAGCCAGCGCCAGGTGATCATCTTCATGCGGTTCAGGGTGATGCTTTTTACTTCAGCCATTATAATACTCTCCTTTCCCGCACTTAACCGATGGCTCCGACCATTTCGAGCCGGATGAGGTTGTTCATTTCGACGGCATACTCAAGGGGCAGCTCCTTCGAGACGCTCTCCGCGAAACCGGAGACGATCATGGCGCGGGCATCCTCTTCGGAAATGCCGCGGGACATGAGGTAGAAGACCGCTTCGTCGGAGATTTTGCCGATCTTCGCTTCGTGGCCGACGTCAGAGTTCTGGTTACGGACATCGATCGCCGGAATGGTATCGGACCGCGATTTGCTGTCGAGCATCAGAGACGTACAGCCGACGATGGACTTGGACTCGTCCGCATTCGGCGCGATGACGACGGAAGTTCTCGTATTGGAAATACCGCCGTCCTTGCAGATGGAACGGGTGTTGACCGAAGAGGTCGTATGTTTCCCGATGTGGTTGACCTTCATACCGGTGTCGAGTTCCTGACCGGCGCCGGCAAAGGTGATGCCGGTGTAATCCATCTTGGAGTTGTCGCCTTTCAGGACGGTCATCGGGTACAGGTAGGACGTGTGGGAACCGAAGGAACCGGAGACCCACTCCATCGCGCTGTTCTTACCGACGGTGACACGCTTGGTATTGAGGTTGTACATGTTCTTCGACCAGTTCTCGATGGTCGAGTAACGCATCTTGGCATCGTCGCCGACGAAGATCTCGACGCAGCCCGCGTGGAGGTTCGCGACGCTGTACTTCGGCGCGGAGCAGCCTTCGATGAAGTGGAGCTTCGCTCTGTCGTCGACGATGATGAGGGTATGTTCGAACTGACCGGCACCCGGTGCGTTCAGACGGAAGTAGGACTGCAGCGGGATCTCGACGTCGACTCCCGGCGGGACATAGACGAAGGATCCGCCGGACCAGACAGCGCCGTGCAGGGCGGCGAAGGGATGTTCCGTCGGCTTGACCAGTTTCATGAAGTGGTCCTTGATCATATCGCCGTAGGGACCGTGGAGGGCACTCTCGACATCGGTGTAGATGACGCCCTGGGCCGCAACTTCCGCACGGATGTTGTGGTAGACGAGTTCGGAGTCATACTGGGCGCCGACACCGGCGAGGGATTTCCGCTCCGCTTCGGGGATACCGAGGCGTTCGAACGTATTCTTGATGTCTTCGGGAACGTCTTCCCACTTGCCGGCCATGCCGGTCTTGGGCTTGACGTAGGTGACGATGTTGTTGAGATCCAGGCCGTCGATGGAGGGGCCCCAGGGCGGCATCTTGGAATGGTTGAAGATGTCGAGGCACTTCAGACGGAAGTCTCTCATCCATTCCGGATCGTTCTTTTCTTCGGAGATCTGCAGAACGATATCCTCGGTCAGACCGGTATCGACTCTGTAAAAATCGATCTCCTCATCTCGGAAGTCATAGAGGTCGCGCTGTACGTCCTCTACGAACGTTTTCTCTTTTGCCATTACGTGCTACCTCTCTGCTTATTCTGCCTTCTCGGCTTCGATGTACTTCTCGAACCCTTCGCTGAAGATCTCATCGATGAGTTCGGGGCCGCCGCTCTTGACGATCTTTCCGTCGACGAGGATGTGGGTATGGGTGACGTCGAGGGCCTCGAGGATGGCCGCGTTATGGGTGATGATGAAGAGCGATTTGCCCTCCTTCTTCTGGAACTCCTGGATGCCCTTGGAGACGACGCGGACAGCGTCGACGTCGAGGCCGGAGTCGGTCTCGTCAAGGATGGCGAGGTCCGGGTCAAGGATGAGGAGCTGAAGGATCTCAGCCTTTTTCTTTTCGCCGCCGGAGAAGCCGACGTTGAGGTCACGGTCTGCATAGTCTTCCGGAATGGTCAGGATGTTCGCGATCTCCTTGACCTTCTTGCGGAAGTTCCACAGTTTGACGCGCTCGCCCGTACGCATCTCGATCGCGTTACGCATAAAGTTGGCAACGGTGATGCCGGGGACTTCGATCGGGTTCTGGAACGTCATGAACAGGCCCGCCTTGGCGCGCTTGTCCGCAGTTTCCTCGAGCAGGTCGAGGTCGCCGTACTGGATGGAACCTTCGGTCACTTCATAGGCCGGGTGACCCATGATGGCGTTGCCGAGGGTGGATTTACCGGCACCGTTCGGGCCCATGAAGACATGGGTCTCGCCGGGGTTGATGACAAGGTCGATACCGTGCAGGATCTCTTTTTCGCCAACACCTGCTTTGAGGCCTTTGACGGTTAATGTAGCTGACATAATTTACCTCCAAAAGGTGTGCGTTCAGGCACACTTATACTTTAAGTCTTTAGTAGTATAGTCAAGATATAAATCGCGCGCAATGTTTTCGGGCGAAACTGTCACACAACTTTTTTTGTGGGACAGGGGGACGTACAAAAAAAGAAGACCTCTCCGTTTGGAGAGGTCTGTTTCGTCGTTATTTCTGCCAGGTGATGGGCGTCATGATGTAATCGACTTCCTTGTTTTTATAGAGCAGCGTCGTCTGGACGTCGATCGTAATGTTGTCGACATACTCCTGCACCTGTTCCGCGGTCTTCCCCGTCTTGTTGACGACCAGCCGGACGTTGTAGTCCGCGGTCCCGGAATCGAGAGCACTGGGCGATTCACCGTGGTAAGGTCCGACGATGAGCATCGGCTCGTCCGGAAGCTGTTCGTACCGGTAGCCGTTCTCGGTCTCGATCCAGTGCTGCCCGGGGTTCACGAACCAGTCGATCATCTCGAGTTTTTTGCTCGAGGACGTGCACTTGTTGGTCAGGCGCATGGACAGTTCATAGCCCTGCCACTTGTCCGGCTCCGCAAGAATCATGTCGATCATATCCTGATCCTGCATGGACCAGGTGGCTTCGACCAGGTTCTCGACCGGCTGCGCGCTTTTGATGCGGCCGGAGATGTTCACCACATGGTCGGGCACCTTCGTGGTCTGTGGCCAGAAGATCTTGAGACAGACCGCCAGTGCGATGACCGCGACGATGGCGGGTATGACCGCCCAGAGCCACCGGTAGGATCTCTTCTCTTCTTCCATGCGTACACCTCCGTTCCGTGAGTCGTTACTCCCTATTATAGCGAAAACTCACCCAAACGGAAACCCTTTTTCCATATCGTACTTGACTTTCCATCTAATCCAGATATCGATCTATGAATTCTCGTACCGCTTTAGATTTGGAAGGGTCCAGATAATAGCCTCCATCCCATAGAGAAAAACCATACCCGTTGAAATCACCGGACAAATAGTATTTCCCATCGGCCTTATCGATTCCACCATAATAATACAAGGCATCAATTCCTTTGTATTTCACAGCGATATAAGAAATAGCCAAATCGGCACCAGGATTGATTTCCTGAATGTCTTCGTTTTCCGATTCAACGGATGTCATCGCTGCGCCTTCCGCTCGATTCATCAGTTTGGCGAACAATTGGATATCTTTTTCATTGGTAATAGCTTTAGAAGAATCGCTAAGAAAACCTTCATAAGTATCATTCCCATAGGAATCAGCGTCATCGAAGGCAGTAATATAGATCGCCTCAATGGATGCTGGTTTGCGGTAACTTGGAAAAGTATAGTTTTGATCACAATACAATTGCTGCTCTCCATTGACCCATGTGTATTCAGAGAACAAAAACATGCTTAATCCGGGATCATCATAAAGCTTTACCTGGGAGTTGGGAATATCCCTCTTTTCAGGATTACCAAAAAATGCATCTGCCGTTTTAGTTTCACTATCCGGAGGTAACAACCATGCCCTATTTGCAGTCGCGCCATTGTTGTCTTTTTCACTAAACAGTTTGCCCTCGCATACGAACGCAAATTCATCCGGACTCTCATGGAATCTGTATCTCGGATATTCATCCAGAACGATTACCGATAAATGATCTGTGTCAGAATCATAAACAGCGCCAATCGTATAATAGCCATCTAAAAGCAACCGCTCCTTTTGTTGGTACAGGTAATAGCCATGTTCTGCTTTTTCAGGAAAGTTAGGACTTCCAATAGGCGCATTGTCTTCCCGATTGCTGCCATAAAAGACAACTTTCATGTCTGGTGTCATTGGCAGGGCATTCCAATCTTTACTGTTTTGGATTTCTCGTAGAACACTATCATCCTCGAACGACAACTCGAGGCGCGCTTCGCTAGCATAACCAGGATCAAAACCGTTATCGGAAAGATTGTCGTAAGAACGGACGACGGTTCCGGAAGAACAATCGAGGTCCAGATATTTTGACAAAAACGTCTGTTCATCAACGACCGATTGATGAAAACTCATAATAAAGCAAACTATCACGACCAGAGGAATCATTGCGACGGCCACGACGATCGTTATGATCACTGCCTTCTGTCGCTTTTCTTTTTTTGTTACGAGTGTTTTGTCACTTAAATTCTTATCCCCAGGCATAAAAACACCTCATTAATAACACGGGAACACGAAGCCGTAGGTCTTCAGCATTTCTTTGACCTTACATATATTTCAAAGGTTGTGATGAATGTAATACAACGTGCTTGTCTCTACATCATAGAGCCGAAGTGTGTAGTCTTCATATTTCATGTACTGGCCTTCCCCGATTCGTTTGCCCTCTTTGTCTTCCAAAAACCAGTAATCTCCAACAGTAATGCAAGCAGGATCAAAATCAAACTCGCACAGCCGGTTTTCCTTCTTCATCCAAGAGTGAAAATTGCTAAAGTACTCCTTCACTTCAGCAACATCAGACTCTCCTATCACTTTGTATCGATGGCGATGTGTAAAGCTTTCCCCATCTTCATAATAGTATTTCGCGTAATCTGTGTAGTCCTGGAATCCATTTGGGTCAAAGTGTTCTTCTGCTTTTGTATAACCGGATGGAACACCATTGAGTTTATCGCCAACATTGTCTGCGAGGTTGCAATTACTTAGCAATAAAACGCCACACAGCAACAGCAGTATTGTGGCAAGTAGTTTTCGCATAGATGACACCTCCGGGGCAGATTTCATTTTCTAAAGGAAGAACCCATCACTCGGGGAGATCTGAAAGAACAATTGCAAACGAACTAACCCCTCACCCGCTCCCAAAGTGAGTTTTGCATTCCCTTGGGCGATTTATATTTCATTTTCCATCTTTATCCCCGCCATATTATTCACTCTCTATCCGTTCAACAGAGCTGTACTGAACAGCAAGTTTCAAGTATTCAAATCCGTGCTCTATTAGGACATGAAGCTCCTTTTTTCTGTCGATGACAACCGTTTCTTCATAGAGCCACCAAATCAAACAAACGACGAATCGTTCTCTGCAGTAGGGGCAATCGTCTTCGCTTCAAATCGTTTCTTGATATATTTCTTCTTCTCATCGGGTTTTTTCCCATCCCAGTAATGCAGTTCCAATTCCTTGACGTACTGTTGGGAAAGATGTTTAAAACCATCCTCTTTCATGACGTTGATCCATCCGTTCACATTGCAGACAGAGGAGTCTTCTGCACCAAGGGTAAAATATTCGACTTCTTCGAGCCTTTGCATATGCTCCAGTTGATCAAGACCGGTCATCGTTATCACAACAACATAATCGTCATCTGTTTCAAGGAACTGAGTCGTGACAAAATCAAGTTCTTCGATACCGGGATAGTTTTCTTCCGGTGTCCAGATGTCGTCTTTTGTCCAACCATTTGCTTTCGGGTAACGAAGCTCTTCCACCCATGCTTTCATGAGTTTGCTTTCTTTCCCGTAATAGAAAATATCATATTGATAAAAAGTCGTTTCTTCATCGGCTTTCTTCCCCATGATATACGTTTCGGTTGAGGAATCCTTATCGTGGACGGAACGGCCGGTATCCTCGACCGCCAGTATTTCCCAAACCGGTTCGCCGGCATAGGTCACCTCGTAGATATGACCCTCCTCGAACCTGACAGGGCCTTCCACTAATTCCCGTCGTTTGTCGTGGATATCCGGGCAGAACACCTCTCCGTTATCCAGCCGGTAGAAATTATATGTTTCATAGTCAATGTATGGAATCAACGGGATCAGAGGGTCATCGGATGACAGGTAAACCGCTTCGGTTGTTATCGTCTCATAGTTTTTTGCAGCATGGATATCAACTGCGACCATTGCTGAAACTGAAGCTACTGCACTGAGAGCTGCCACGACAATGATGCGGAGCGGTTTTCCCCGCACTTTTCCCATTGCTGTAAGCACGATCAGAATGATCAGGGGAATCATAAGAAACGCGCCATACAACAAGCCCAATTCCAACGGTCTTAAATATAAATACTCTGTATTGAACACGTTTTCCCTCCCTGCAAATCAATCATTCGTTTGTTCTTCAGAAACCACTTTTCCATTCTCGATGGAATAAAGAGTTCCATCGCCGGAGTCCACGGTACCATAGAAGTCAAAGTCAACATAGCCATCCACAATGTACCAAAGACCCTTTTCATTCTCGGCAACACCGGTAAAATCTTCTTCGACTTTGTCCCCTTTCATAAGAGCCCAGCGTCCATCTTTCGTCTGCCTTACACTCTCTTCCGCGTCCAGTTCGATTTCGTTGTTTTCTTCCTCCGGAATTTCACCGGTGATCAGGTTGTAGCCAAAGTCGTAGCCTTGCTGGAATGCCTCCGGATGTTGCTCAATGGAACGGATGACATTCAATGCAGAAAGGGCAATAATACCTACGCTTAATATAACGAGTGCAATGCCCAGAGCCAATGCCCCGCTGATGTTTCCGTCCACTTTTTCTCCGGTCCGCAGGCCCAGAGCCGTGTTGATCTTATCCTGCAGGTACAACGATGTCGTAAAACGTCCTCCAAAAAACATCAGGAGGATCGTCAGGATGCCACTGTCACTTTCCTGGCCTGCCGATGCCATCATGACATCAACACGTTTTGAGGTCTGGTAATACCAGTAAATGTCATAAAAGGGCACCAGCATGCAGAGGAACAATTGAGCGACCGGGCTACGCTCCGGCAAAGTCTTGACATGGTTCGACAGCTGAGTCACTTTGTAGATCCAGTAAAGCCAGTAGATGCCAAGCGTAACGAACCCGAGAAGCAGCATTTTCACAAGGTTTCTTTTATTCTGCTCTGCCATAATCAAGACCTCCATATTCTTTGACTAACTGTTAACGTAATTCACAAAACGTTCACAACTCAATTATGGCACATCGCCTATCAAAAGTAAAGGTTTACGTTACAGCTTTCAAGAAGATAACATTGAACAATTTTGACTCTTTGCAAAAGAAAAGGCTCTGCATTGCTGCAGAGCCAAAAACCATTTTCGGTTACTGTTCGTAAGCGTTATCTTTTGTTGCCTGGCGGTTTCACTTTTGCCGGCGATCTACTCTGCGGCCTTCTGACTGACGACCTGACCTTTCTCGACGGTGTAGGCCGTGCCTTTGCCGTCGGTGAGGGTGCCGGAGAAGTTAAAGTTCACGTACCCGTTTTCGAGGTACCAGATGCCATTCTCGTTCTCGGCCACACCGGTGAAGTCGGTGTTGACCACGCCGTCCTTGACGAGGGCCCAGCGGCCGGGAGACGTCTCGATGACTTCCCCGTATTTCTGGCTGTTCTCATCGAGCAGTTCGTCGATATCAGATGGTTCGTACCCCGGTCCTGCAGCTTCTTCCCCGGACGTAATTTCATCCCAGTTCCAGCTCCCGTCCTCCGTGATTTCGGCATTGTTGGACAGTGCCACGATGCCGCCGATGAGGAGTCCGATGGCCAGCAGGAACCCAAGGGCCCCGATGACGATCGGGAACCAGACCGTCTGCGTGAAGGGCTTCTTATACGGCTCTCCACAATGCGGACAGGCATGGACGTCATTCGGGAAGACCGCGTGACACTTCCGGCAGACCCCTTCCCCGTTCGTGTTGGGACCGGCGCCGCTTCGTACCGCTTCGATCCGGTTGATCTGGTCCTGCAGGATGACCGCCCCGATGATGTCGAGGCCGAAGATGCCAAGGAGGAGCGTGACGATGGAATTGTCGTTGAACACCTCGACGGGTTCCCCGAGGTTCGCCAGCTTCTTCGACGTCTTGTAGAACCAGTACAGTTCGTAGTACGGGATGAAGATAACGAGCAGCAGCTGCACGAGCGGGCTCTGCTGTGCCGTGTTCCGGTCGCGATTTGCATATTCCGTGGTCTTATAGACCCAGTAAAGGAAGTAGATGCCGAGGGTGCAGACCATGAGCACGACAAAACTCACGAGGTTTCGCATGTTCTCCGGTTTTCTCCAGTTCCCGCTCGTGTAGACCGGGTTGTCAGACCTTGTGCCATAGGTTCTCATTGTCATTGAAAACTCTCCTTTGGACTCTTGCACGAGTTTCACAATTTGTCTCTTTTATTATGACACTTATCTACTGTTAAGTAAATATTCGTACTGCAAAATGGCAACAAAAAATTCAGAAAGAAGCGCACATATGTCAAAAAAAGCCCTGCGTTCGCAGGGCTTTTTAACATATGTTATTCCGCCTGACCGTTGAGTGCGGCAAAGGCTTTTTTGTTGTTCTTGTAGAGGCTCTTGAAGACTTCAAAGTTCCGGTCGTGGACTGCTTTGTTGGCCGGGTTCGGCTCATAGGTCTTGCTGGCCGGGATGAAGTCCTTGACCTTGTCGATGGAGCTGATGACACCGAGGCCGACCCCCATGATGGCGGCGGCACCGACGGCACCGACGTTCTGAGGCGAGCGGACCGTCTCGACCTTCCGGCCGGTGACGTCCGCGAGGATCTGGCAGGTGACCGGAGACAGGGCTCCCCCGCCGACGAAGCGGATGGTATCGGAGGTCTTGACGTGCTTCGCCTCCTGTTCGAGCATCCAGCGCTGGTGGTAGCAGACACCTTCGACGACCGCGCGGATCATCTCGCGTTTGCCGGTCTCCAGTGTGATGTTGAAGAACATACCTGCCGCGTTCGGGTCCTCGAAGGGACAGCGGTTGCCGTGGAGCCAGGGTGTGAAGATGACGCCGTTGGAACCGGCCGGGACCGTGCGCATGATTTCGGTCAGGTAATCGTAGAGAGACGTGTAGGCAGCCTCGAAGCCCTGACGGTTCTCCGTGACGTCATGCTTGTCGAGGTAGATGTCCACTTCATCGAGAGCCAGATGGTCCTTGACCCACTCGACACACTTGGCGGCGGTCTCCATCTCGGCAAAGTAGTTGTAACGGCCTTCCTGGGCGCCGACGATGGCGGCGATCATAGCCATGACATCGACTTTCTGCTTTTTGAGGACCGTGCCGACCCAGCCGGACGTACCGGAATAGATGTGTGTATCGCCCGGAAGGACAGAACCCGCGCCCACCGGAATGAGGGACGCGTCTCCGCCGCCGCCGAAGACGGCGATGCCGGGAACGAGGCCGAGGTCTTCCGCCGCTTTCGCGGTCAGGGGACCGACTTCGTCCGTGGACTTGCAGATCTCCGGCAGATGTTCTTTATAGATGCCCATCATGTCACAGATCTTGTCGCTCCAGCCCTCGTGGCCCTTGCGGGTGTCATAGAGCAGTGTCGCGAAGGCAGAGTCTTCGGTCATGACACATTTGCCGGTACAGCGGCAGATGAGGTACTCCTTGACATCGAGCCACTTGTAGATTTTGTCGTAGACTTCGGGCTCGTTGTTCTTGATCCAGAGATATTTGAAGATGGGGTCCTTGACGGAGGAGGACACCGCATGAGTGTAATAGAAGTACGGCAGGAACTTGAACAGGTTGGCGCCGGCGATCTGCGGACCGTAGGCGATGGCCTCCTTCAGTTCCTTCTTGGCGCGCTGGTCCATATAGGACATGGCGGGCCGGAGGGCGTTGCCCTCTTTGTCGACGACCACGACGCCCTGCATCTGGCTGCAGAAGGAGATGCCGTCGACCTGCTCCGGTCTGATGTCGGTCTTTGCGAAGATCTTCTTCGTGGTGACGCACATCGCTTCCCACCACTCGTCGACGTTCTGCTCGACGCCGCCGTTATCGAGAACGGTGAGGCCGTAGCCCATGGAGGCAGACTCCAGGAGGGTGATGATCTGGTCGATGCGGAAGAGACAGGTCTTGACGCCGGTGGTGCCGATGTCGTAGGACACTACGTATTTTTCCATTGTTGTTACTCCTTATTCAGTCTCATTTCTCGAGTTTTTTCACGTCGTCGCGGGAAAACGTGAAGGCGGACTCCAGGAATTTCAGCAGTTCCCGGACGACCTTCTCGTCATCCTCGAAGATGTCGTCTCCGCAGTAGACCTTGAACCGTTCGCGGTAGTAGTCGCAGGTGTAGGAGAACTGCAGGGTCATCAGAAGGGAGTCGAAGAAGAACGCGAACAGGCGCTCGTCCATGTCTTCCCGGATGTCTCCCTCTTCCTTTGCCCGTTTCAGGAAACCGGCATAGGCCTCATAGGAGATGCCTTCGATCTTGTCGGCATAGTAGCGGACGTTCTTCTCATCGGACATTTTCGTGATCTCGTTGTAGAGTTTCACATAGCGGGAGTCCTGCCCGGAGGACTGCTGGATGGTCCGGATGAGCTTCTCCGCCCGGACAAGGATCTTGTCGTCGGACTGAAGGACCTCTTCGATGACGGCGTGGAGTTCACTGATAGCTTCCTCCAGGCACAGGATGAACAGGTCTTCCTTGGTCTCAAAATACTTATACATAAGGCCGATGGAAATGCCGGCCTTCTTTGCGATGATGTTGATGTTCGCGTTTTCGAACCCGAGTCGGGAAAACTCGTCGATGCCGGTCTGCAACACCTTGTTGCGGCGTTCCGTCTCCGCCCGTTCGAACGCGGGTTTACAATGTTTACTCTCCATAAAAACCTCCAAAATACACACAGGGGTGAGCAATTGCTCATAACCATTATAATACATCGCCCAAAATCTTTGCAAGGCAAGGATAGATTCTGTGGAAAAAGTGCATAAAATTTCAGTTTTTGAGTGGTTTTCTCTTCCCTTCCCCATTATAGTTTGATATACTATTGGTGTTAAAGTGTGAGTAGCGACTCACCCCACAGAATATCCAAACGGAGGAATGAACCATGGACACCAGATTTGCCATCTCTCAGTACCCCGACGCAGTGGCACTGAACAACGAGCTGAATGAGCTCATCAAGAAACCCATCTACTCCATCGCCCCCGAGGCTCTCAAGAAGTACGAGGACGAGTACTATGGCAAGAAGTGTGCCAAGTCCCGCGAGATGATCGAAGAAGCGAAGAACGTCATCCCCGGCGGCGTCCAGCACAACCTTGCCTTCAACTATCCCCATCCGCTGGTCTTCACCAAAGCGGAAGGCGCGAAACTCTATGACATCGACGGCAACGAGTACTACGACCTGCTCCAGGCCGGCGGCCCGACCATCCTCGGTTCCAACGACCCCGTCGTCCGCGACGCCGTCATCGACCTTCTGAAGACCTGCGGCCCCTCCACCGGTCTGTTCCACGAGTACGAGTACAAGCTCGGCAAAAAGATCGCTGACAGCGTTCCCTCCGTCGACATGTTCCGTATGCTCGGTTCGGGTACTGAGGCCTGCATGTGCGCAGTCCGTGTTGCCCGTCTTGCCACCGGCAAGAAAAACATCCTGAAGATGGGCGGCGCTTACCACGGCTGGTCCGATCAGCTGGCATGGGGCATGCGTGTCCCCGGCACCCGGAACCTCCAGTCCCGCGGCGTCCCGGCCTTCGTCTTCAAACACACCCAGGAATTCTTCCCCGGCGACCTTGAGGACCTCGAGAAGAAGCTGTGGCTCAACAAGTTCAACGGCGGTACCGCTGCTGTCTACATCGAGCCCATCGGCCCCGAGTCCGCAACGCGTCCCGTCACCAAAGAGTTCGTCAAGGGCGTCGAGACCCTCTGCCGCAAGTACGGCGCGCTCCTCGTCTGTGACGAAGTCGTCTCCGGTTTCCGCATCGGCATGGCCGGCGCACAGGGCTACTACGGCATCGACCCCGACCTCACCATCTTCGGTAAAGTCATCGCCGGTGGTTATCCGGGCGCAGGCGGCGTTGCCGGTCACAGAGACGTCATGAAACACCTCGGCGCAGGCCTCGACTCTTCGGGCAAGAAGATCAAGAAGGCCATGTGCGGCGGCACCATGGCTGCCACTCCCATCTCCTCCCTCGCCGGCTACACCGCCATCTGCGAGATCGAGAAGAGAAATGCCTGCCAGGTCGCCGGCCAGCGCGCTGACCAGCTCGTCAAGGGCATCAATGAGTCCATCGCCAAATACAACCTTCCCTTCGTCTGCTACAACATCGGCTCCGTCTGCCACCTGCACACGGTCGCGACCATGCAGTACGCCATCGATTGGGGCAAACTGTGGCAGGTCCCGCGCATCCTCGAAGAGACCGGCCTCCGTCAGAAGGAAATGGAACACATGGGCGCTGCCTACATGGCAGAAGGCATCGTCACCCTCGCCGGTTCCCGTCTGTACACTTCTGCAGCCTACACTCCGGAAATGATCGACGACGTCATCGGCCGCTTCGACAAGGTCCTTTCCCAGTGCAAACAGCTTGACATCGTGAAATAAGAAAGGCGTAAGGTGAAGTCTTATGGCCATTGAAAAACGCAAGGCTCAGGAACTGGTCGTCAAGGCCGGCCTTGAGCTCATGGAGAGCGGCCTCATCGCCCGTACCTGGGGCAATGTCTCGGCCCGTATCTCCGACAACGTGTTCGTCATCACCCCCAGCGGCATCCCCTATGAGAAGCTCACGCCGGACGACATCGTCGAGGTCACCATTGATGAACTCGAGTACGATGAGAACGGTCTGAAGCCCTCCTCCGAAAAGGGCGTCCACGCCGCTGCCTATAAACACCATCCGGAAGTGGACTTCGTCATCCACACCCATCAGATCGCCGCATCCGCGGTCAGCGTCACCGGCAGAGACGTCCCTGTCTCGGGCGATGCAAAAGCGTTCCTCGGCGCGGTCGTCCCCAACGCGGAGTACGGCATGCCCTCCACCGGCAAGCTGAAGGACGCTGTGGACGCGGTCATCGCCGCGAACCCCACGAGCAAAGCGTTCCTCATGCGCCACCACGGCACGGTCTGCCTCGGCAAGGACTATGACGATGCGTTCAAAGTCGTCAACACCCTTGAGGACTTCTGCAAGGAGATCATGGCGAAGACCGTCGCCGGTGTCGGCCACAACGACAAGCTGACCGACGCGGACCTCGCAGCCGTTTACACGGCAGCGGTCGTGCCTCCGGAAAACAGAGACATCGCCTGTGAAGACCTCGGCAGTTCCCTCCGTGAGGGCGACACCTTCACCCTCTTCATGGACGGCGGCGAGCGCTATGTCTGCTCCGTCGAGACCGGCAAGGCAGTTCCCGGTGCTCCCATCGCTCCCCGTGTCTCCGAACTCCATTCCGAGATCTACAAGAACACGGACGACATCATCATCCGCAACTACCAGACTCCGGAAGTCATCGCTCTCTCGAAGAAGGGCGAGCCGGAGAAAGCTTACCTCGATGACTTCTGCCAGATCGCCGGTGCGGTGGTCGCCAACTGCAACTGGGACCCCACCTCCTACCGGACCGATGCCGTGGAGATCGGCAAAGCCGCTTCCGGCCGGAACGCCATCCTGGTCAAGGGCCACGGCGCGCTCTGCACGGGCATGAACCCCTACGACGCAGATGCCGTCAAGCTGGTCCTCGAGAAGGAAGCCATTGCGGCGATGTACGCGCAGCTCGTCCTGGGCACCAAGACCCTTGGCACCCTCGACCGCGTCATCCAGCGCCTCGTCTACAAGATGAAGTACTCCAAGCAGGCAGATAAAAAGTAAATTCTTCCAATTGGATACAGAAGAAGGACCCCGACGACCATTCGGTCGCGGGGTCCTTCGCTTTTTCTATGTTGTTTCGGGAACCTGCCAGAACTTACTTCTCATCCTCATAGAGGACACCGTTCTCGAACATCTCGAGGACTTTCATGGAGGCTGCGTAGCAGTCGCCGATGCCCTGATGGCTCAGGTTGTCATAGGTATCTCTTCTGGTGTGGTAGTAGTTCTCCAGCTTGTGGTTCAGACCGGTGACACCGCCGGAGCGGAAGCCGCCCTGGGTGAATGCAGCCGTATCGGTGGCACCGCCAAGGGGCGGGACCCAGCCCTTGCGGCAGGCGATGCCCAGTTCCTCACAGGCCTTCATGAAGATGTCGTTGGCCTGTTTGTCGGTCTTGATGGTACCGTTGAGGTCTCTGTAGTTCGCCATGAGCCATTTCGGGTCGTGCATGGTGTCATAGGAATAGATGATGGTGGGAACATCCTGGAACTCGCCCTTGTGAGCTTCTGCCCAGGCTTTGGAACCGCGAAGGCCGGCTTCTTCGGAACCGCAGATGATGACGCCGACTTCGGTGTGCTCGAGTTCGATGCCTTCATCGTGGAGAGCCTTCAGGACGGCGATGCCCATCTCACAACCGGTGAGGTTGTCGTTGGCGCCGTCGACGATGTGGTGCTCGTTCCACAGGAAGTAGAGGCCGATGAGGAACGGAACGAATGCGAGGCCGTAGACACCCATCTTCGTGAGAAGCAGAGTGGACGGACCGCCGAAGATGCTGCCGTTCTTGATCATGGAGGCGATGGAGATGCCGAGGGTGTAGAACAGACCGCCAAAGCCGATGACCGCATGGGCTTCGAAGC